>Ga0153960_1000172_pt1 | contig 14002 bp, 15 predicted proteins | sample TSFL044MetaG_FD_102274 | JGI IMG/M metagenome (GOLD analysis project Ga0153960, IMG submission 102274) | Attine ant fungus gardens microbial communities from Florida, USA - TSFL044 MetaG | ecosystem: Host-associated > Fungi > Mycelium > Unclassified | place: USA: Florida, Withalacochee...
AATTATTCCCTCCAGGAGCCTCATCTAATTCTCTGAGGAATCTCCTGGAGGTAGGTTGTAACATATTCCATGAAGTGTAATTTAACTGAGGAATCTCCTAGAGTGTTCTGCTCTGGTCGCCCTTACAAGGTATTGGATCTGTACTAGCATTGTTATCAGAGCTAGTAGCATTGTTGTTAGATAAAGGATTGTAAATAAATAGATTGTTGTTGTCATAGAATACAGCCAGGGTTAGTTGCCTTGCAATGTGAGTTGTCCCCTCCTCGAATATAATATCTTGTGATTTGAAAACTATGCCAGTAACTTTGTCCAGAAGTTTATAACCATCACATCCAAAATATCCAAGTAGGGCAGTTTTAATAAACTTAGGGCTCAACTTGGAGAGGTTGAGGTCTAATAGAATATGTGCATAAGAGGTGCAACCAAAGGGTTGCAAGTGAGATATATCCTGGCATTGTCTAGACCATAGTTCAGCTGGAATAGTTTTCAGCTATTATGAGTTAGGCAGTAGGTTTTGGACATAGACCACTATTCATACAGCATCTGTGTCATGACTTGGCAAATGGCTAAGTTATTATTTACTTTACTTTTCTTTTTAACTTACTACACACGAAGGAGTGTGGGAAAGTGTCACATCACATAATGTCACATGACAAGTCACATGATGGATGTGGAAAAATAGTGCACAGACCATGTAGTAGTTGTATAAGTAGTGTACAAAAAAATAAAAGAGGACTCTATTAAGTTCTTCTTATCAACTCAGACTTGGAGTGGATTTCAGTCATCTCAGCTAAAGTCTTACAGTCTACCTAGTACTTCATAGGTAGTTCAGACTCAGCCATGGCCATTCAGATGCCATCCAGTATAGTTCACATTGATTGTTCTGTTGTGTCATTCTGTTGGTGTGTATAGGGTGTTGTGAACTCAAAGTCTAATTCTTGTTTATTACAGTAATGCTCCTATGTGTTATTGTACCACTCCTTGCCCATGTCTAACTACACTTGTTTTAACCTTTTCCCAGTTTGACATTCTGCCTCAGTATGGAAGCTTTTGAATACATTCAGTATGACTTCTGCTGACTTAGATTTCAAGAAGGTGACTGTTTGATATGATGAAAACCCATCCATAATGATCATAAAGTATAGTGTGCCATCTACTAATTGTATCTGGCATGGTCCCCATATGTCAATGTGTATATATTCAAGAATTTCCTTTTCCCTGGATTTGTTATCATAATATGGATGTATAGTGTATTTGCTATAGACACAGTCCTTGCATAGTCCTCCTATTGATGATTCACTGCAGATATTTAGTCCATCAATGAGGTTTTCTGCCATCATCTGACAGATTGTTTCTACTCCAGCATGAGCCAGATGTCTGTGCCATGTAGCAAAATCTGTAGGTTTTTGTTTTGACTGTGTAACAAGGGCTGTTGGTTGAGGTTTGTCTATTTTCACCATATAAAGTCAACTAATTCAGATTGCTGATATTACCTCTATTCTGTTTTGTGTTTTTATAATAGCCTTGTCTCCTTTGAAGATTGCTTCCACTTCTTTAATACTCAACTTGGACATTGAGATTAGGTTGAACCTGAAGCCAGGTGTATACAAAACATTGTTGATAGTGATTGTTCTTTTGACTCCATTTATATTTGTTTGGAACTTAATGTTGTCCTTTCCAACCACCTTGAACATTAATCCCTTTTTAGCAGTTAGTCCAGATAACAGTTGGTTGAAGAGGGTATAAGAGGTGAACAGTGATAAGTCAGCAAAGTAATAGTTATTTACACCAGAGTCAAGAAGTATAATAATGTTGGGTTTATTATTGGAGCCTGTATAGAGAACTAATAATGTTTCTGCAGATATACCCTTAAGACTCTTTACCCCCTTTTCATTGCACATTTGTTAGTCAAAGTCACTAAAACTAGGGAATGGTTTGTCATCAGATGCATGGTCATCATCAATAGTTAGGATGGTAGGTACCTTGAACTTGGCATCTCCTATAGTCATATATGCAAAAACCTAGTTGTTATCTTCGCTAGTAGAGGCAATGTTTACAGTAGATGATGGTTTTGTACTGCCTTGATATGTATTGATTGCTAATCTCTTGAATTCACCTCTTTTCCCAAAGTCAGGTAGAAATTGTCCTTCTTTGCCTTCTCCTGGCCAATAGCACACATCAATAGTGTGCCCATAGTGGTTGTAGTTTGGGTTAGTGCAGACTAGGAGGTTCTGGTTCTTTTTTGTGTAGACACTGGTCTAGAGTACCATGACAGAGCATGATGAGAGTTTGGGGTGATCATCTTTGATACATAACTACCATGTGTTGAGTTGTTAAATGGCCTCTGACAGCAGCATATTATTATAAAGTAATGCTACTACAGGGTTTCAGGATTTTGGAAGTGAGTTAAGCAAGATGGTTTTGAAGCTAGTTGTAGTGACTTAGCCTAGACAACTTAATCACCCTCCAAGTCCGAGTTGACAAGGAGAACTCAATAGAGTTCCCATTAGATTTTCTACACTACTTATACAACTACTATATGGTCTGTGCACTGTTTTCCCATACACATCATGTGACTCATCATGTGACACCCTATTCATGTGACTGTGACACTTGTGATGTAACACTTTCCTGCATACTTTCCTGTATAGTAAGTCCAAGAGAAAAAGAAAAGAAAAGAAACATAAATAATGACTTAGCCATTTTGCCAAGTCATGACACTAGTATCTGATATCATGATCCCCATAGCTTGTACTTAGGATAATTTGTTACACATGATAGATAAATGAGTAGAAAAGTCATTACTGTCAGCATATTTTAAGGTCCTGAGTTTATTGTCTACATTGATTCTAGTCATTTCTGAGTGAGTTTCATAGTTGTTTTTGGTTGACTTTCAAATGCTTGCTGATATTCCAGTGGTGTTGATTTCTAAGCTATTGGCATCTTTGATATTGAAAGTGAGTAACATTGAAAGGGGCAAAAGAGACTATTAGCCTGGTACAAGCTAAAGATGCGGTATCAGGTCCCAATTGCATGCTAAAAAGTGTATGGGAATAAATCAAGAATAAAGGTATTAAAAAGAGAATATAGAAACTTAGCATAATAATTAAGATAAAATTGTTGTAAGCTTGATCTAGATCTTCCTCACATGGTGTCCCTAAGGTATCTACCTTTACACACCATAACAAGCTTACTAGCAGAATAGTCAATAAACTACTCCTGGGCCTTACTATACTTAATCAAGCCCTTATCTGTACCCCATACCAAACCTTATAGGTATAATATAATCTGAGTCAATGATTAGCCAGGCTTTTCAAGCCTGCTACTCTGTAGAAGGTTGGCCAGGTGACCACTGTGTCTTGTCTCTTGACCAAGTAGAGTATAGAGTTCCAGTCTTCTTAACAACCCAACTACTTCACTTAGAACTCAGAAAAGTGTCATAAGACAACTCTCAAGCTCTTAAGATGGTGGCAGGTGTCAAGATTCCATTGCCTTTCCCTTGGGCTCTCTGAGTGTTATATTAAAAGTACAAACTGATGAGACTCAATTAAAAATAAATAAAAAAGGAAACTTCTTCTTCTAGTCTCCCTTATTTCTCTCCTTTATGATATTGTCATGTGGACATGACAGACGTCACCTCCCTATTCTCCATGCTTGTCACAACCCTGTGACACCAGAGAGTCACACTCCTGATGCCATCAGGTCCTACTATACAGTTACTAGTTATAATAGTCCTAGTAGCACTATAGTGCTTACTTTTGTTATTTTAAGCACTATCCTGAATTCCAGAATCTGATACCCTCACTCTAGTACTATAAAACTGTTGTCACACAAGGAGAAGCATAACAACCAAAGCCAATCCCTCCAGTTGGACCTAGGCTTGACAGTACAATAAAACTAACTAAAACTCCTTGTGCATTCTAGAATGTCTTGAAATACCACCTCTGACCTCCACTTGGAATAACATACTCAGCAAGAGAACAATCGCCCAGATACTCCCCAGGAATGAACTATAATACCTGTTGAAAGACCCCTGACTGCCACTTAGGCTAGGAGTCAACAACTTACATCACAAGAACTACTGGAAGACATTGGGGAAGTAGGAAAGAATGAGTTAATAGTCCCAGAACCCCTTCCCCTAGACTCTCCAGAGCCCTTACCACCCAACCAGGATAAGATCTCCAACCTCAAACTTCATACTGCATTACTGGCCTTAGCAAGGAATAATAATCCTCAACCCAAGAAGAAATACCATGCTATCTGGTGTCATGCTAGACAGCCATTTAGGCAATAAAAGTGACAATTTTCACCTTAATACGAGAATAACCAGCTTGAGAATTGAGTTTGGCTCCCCTAGGAATGCTCCCTAGATGCCCAGTTGTGGACTCAAGCATACCACTTGAGTAGCAGAGTAGTGGCTATGACTACCACTGAAGGGGTAAAAGGGACTATTAGCCTGGTACAAGCTAAAGATCCGGTACCAGGTCCCAATCACATGCTAAAGAGTTTGTGGGGATGAATCAAGAATGAAGGTATTAAAAAGAGAATATAGAAACTTAGCATGATAATTAAGATAAAAATGTTCAAAAGGATGGTAAGCTCAATCTAGATCCTCCTCGCATGATGTCCCTAAGGTGTCTTGTTAAGGACAGAATTCCAGAGGAACGGAAGTATGGGATAATAGATAGAAAACTACACTCCGTTCTGGAGTAATGTACTATGTCGGAGAGGAATGTACTTAGCGATAGTAGAAAGTAGGCTCCGGCGGAGAGGCAAGGACGTCAGGGCAGAGAATGACTTATTGAACGACCTTGGCTTCAACTTATGTGTTGCGCCCCAGTCTTCAGTCGTGAAGTTGGTCGTGTATTTCGGAGTGAAGGAAGTCGTCAAGACAGAGGTCCTAAGGGGTCGAGTGAAGGAGTCAGAGTGAACAAGACGAGGTTAGGACCAGATGACGTTAATTTACAGACTGAGGAATTACACGATAACTACTCAGTACTTATAGTAAGTGTGGAATAGGAGGAGAGTAGTCTACTACGCTATCCTACTATTATTAATTTTAGGAGGATTATTAGGAGGAAGAAATTACATAATTATCATATTTCCGGAATATGACACATCATTTGTCCCCACTGTACTTGCTGCTCTCCATTCTTCTAACAGTTTAAGTTGAAAGGTACTGACCTCAGATGTTACCCATAATGGTACATGACTGAGGTCAGAGGTTCCAATGCATTGAATATATATGCACATTGCTCCCCTTGACTACAAGGCCTTCTGCTATCCAAATGCTTAACTTTCCACTTCTATCCTATGTTCCACCAAGTTGGGAGCTAAACCTTGTCAGTTCTTCATTCCGAGTGCATGGGAGTTCCAGTTCATTCCAACAAGAAGCGTAAGTCCAACTTCAATAGATTTTTATCTTTGATATCATCCCAGGTATGGTAAACCTGGCCAGACGGTCTCATCATCTGACTAGATAGTAAATGAGCCTTTGCTGTGCTAATTGGCCCCGGAGTCATTATTGGTCGAGTTGGCGCCACTACGGCTATGAATATTGTAGAGCATATACTAATCGAGAAGCTTGCACAAGTGATAGTTGAACCAGAGGTTCTGGTGACAACGCCAAGGCAATGCTGGTTACGTTATGGAAGGGCAATGAGGCACTATTTCCAGCCAGGTTCCAACCGTCGTAATGGGATCGTGTTTGAAGCACTGTCCCAATGAGCCAGGGACACCACGAATCCTTGTTGGGAGTGTCCTACACACAGCCTCAGTGAAGCCAAAAGTCAAGAAACCGATGCCTGCCATGAGTGTGACGATAACACTGAGAAGACCCATCTTCTATCCCATGCATGTTGGACTGTGACGATTTCAAGCGAGAAATTTGGATGACAGATAGCAACGCCATCATGACCCACCACATTAACAAATGAAAACAGTCGGAACCCAGATTGTAATAACGTAGCAGTAGACCATCCACAGGTCACTGGGTCCAAGACCTTCCAAACAACCTCAATTTTTGTCTGAAAAAGAATGCTGACTGACGGGTATCAATGAGAAATCCTCGGGACGAGGAACATTGAGAGGGGATTACGCTATGTACCTCGTATGATCTCGCTGTTTTGTTGGTATCAATAGTTTCTATCCATTCATTACAACTGGTTAGTCATGTGGTGGGGAATGAACAGAAAAAAAGGTTATTATTCCGTCTACATCTGACATCATCTACTGGGACGAGCAACACCAAATGCCCTGTCCATCATCTTGCCTCTTCACGTATTTCTTCACCCACGGAGATAGCTCCTCTATTGCCTCGCAAAATATCTGCTTCAGTATCCCTATTGGACTCTGTATGACAGAACCTGAGGGATTCCATTACTATACTTTTGTCGATGTCGTCACAATCGCAATGTGCCTCGAGAAGATTAAGTATCGACCGTGACACCTGAGCAACACATTGATCAGCAGTGATACAAGGAAGAAGGATTTTTAGGTTACAATGAAGGGATAAATGAAGTATTGGAAGCTAATAATCAGAGTCAGTAAGGGAAAGGCTAGCAACAATAACAACATACTAAGATAGGATATTTGAAATACAATCAGATGAATGTTGGGAAAAAGCAGCTTCCAGGCATGAGAAAACTTGAAAGAGGATGAGTTCTACCCCACTTGTTTTAGAGTCTGGGCTTACCCACGAGACTGAATGAATAGGCCATCAGCTAGATCAATAATATCTAGTTTTCGACTCACGGTATGAATAACAAGATTCCATCACGGTAAAACGCATACAATAAACGAGTCGAGGTTTTCATGTAACAAATACGCCCGCGCATTCCATCACGAGAAACCCTCTGCGTTTTGTATGTCATGGTGAATTTGATAAAGGCCAACAGGACTGCGACTGCGGTAGTTGTCGCCCTGATAATTCTTTTTTATGTGATAATAAATGAGCAAGTCAGCAAAGTGAAATATGTCAGAACACATACGCAAATGCAATATCAAGACTGTGTTGCATATTATAATGGTGCGCTGGATTCACCCAGCAACTATGGATAGGGACTAGCACTCTGGACACTGATTGGACATATGCGTCGACTATCATCAGACACCGCAGACTGAAAAATATGGTGAGTTGATAGATTGAGTATCGTACTCTCTTTAAAGCCCACCAGGATCTCAGCTAATTTCCACCATCATTCATCTGTATCAATTCGAAATCAAATTGTACAAAGCGTACCTGCTGTTATGAAATATAAAATTAGTGTGACTAGAATTCAAACAAATAAATCAATATAACGAGTTCATTGACACATGCTTTTAGCTCTCTCACCAGTGAAATCCTTGCTCAAGATTGCCCGAAGGCGGAGGACTAGCAGAATCTTCACTGCCAATGAATTCAACATTATAAAGAATCTATTGACATCAGCTACTCTTGTCCTTTAAAGTCATGATAAAACCCACTCAATACATAGCGACGCTCCAAAAATACACCTAGCAATAGGAGAGGTCAGAGCAAGCAGCAAATACATTTGACCTATACCACTAAAAACATCCTATTCAGTGAAGCATCAAAGCTGAATTCAGAGTAACATCTCACTGATTTCGATGCCAAGGCTTTATTATCATCTGGTGAAGCTGTTATCAATGTGCATTTGATATATGTCAGATAATTTCCTCGTACTGTATGAACGCATTCTGAAAATTTGGATCAATTGCCTTATTCAATAAAGTAAGAGATTCGCACTTGCATCATGCCTATCCAGTTGCTTATCAGGACAGAAAAATAGATGACAGGTAGTTCTGACCACTTCCTCCTGGGTTTCCACATGTCAGTGGCAATAGTCGACCATCGAATGAGAAACATGCCTGTGGAGGTACTGGACCTAGGAGAGAAGAGATGTGGAATGATTATTTACAAATGGAAAGTCTCACCTGTTGAGGAATGTGATCGATAAAATCATATATCATCAGCGTAGCAACAATGACTTGACAAGGCGTCAGCTGCTGCTTCGAGTGAGATAAAATGAGGAACGGCACACCTTGGCTGTAACGTGCATTCGACAGTTTGTTCAGGTCAAGAACGTAATCTTCCGGTGTCAGCCCGTACTGATCAGCCATTTGAGTGGAATATGCAGGAGGGAGGTGTTTTGTACGAAACTTGATGACCATGGTTCAACTATATATCAACTGGTGTTATTAGACAAAGATTCTATTCGGCTGCGCGCAGACCAAAATATCCAATCAAGGTCAAACATAACATCTGATATCCTCAGTCCAGTATCATGGATCAGTCCATTGCAGCTGTTATCAAGTGTGATGATACTTGATCTCAGTTAAAACTCACGACCTGGTCCAGCATTGCAACCGGTGGTGAAAAATTATAATGACTGAAAGAATTAGGCTGTGGGTAGCATCACTCTCCAGGCTCTACCATTCAATTGGTAACAGACAGGTTTTGTAATGTCTCAAGTTTCAGAAAATGTTATTCAAGATTCAAGATATCGGTTCTATGTCAATCAGCGGATACTTGGCAGTGTAAAGTTCATCATCATTGTCTTTGAGAAGCAAGATATCTGATAAATCACATCTTTGATATCCAGTGGAGCCTCCACTCCTTCACCTTGAGGCGTTTGTGTACTTTTGCATAACACAGCCACTGCGGCATGAGGCCCTTTTTCGATGATTGTTTCTCACCACGTCTCCGGACCTCAGACCTCGATCAAGGTTTCGGCAGCCAGACCGTGCACGAGCTCGAGATCAACGAGGAGCCGCCCCTTTTCTACAACTCAACTTTGATATCTTCATTGACTAGGATGTCTTACCGGTATCGATCAAATGTATGTGACGTACCTCTTTGCTAGGTGCATATTTGGATCTTCACTAGCGATCAAGTGAGTTTCATCATGAGTTTCAGGATAAGAGTAACTGATGTCAATAGCTTCTTCACAGCGTTGAAACTCATTCTTTTCAATGTCTTCTTATACCTGGAAGCCACTTGTTTCTTCCTAATTCTATCTGATGTCGATATCGGTATCCTAAACTAGTATGTTGTTATTGTTGCTACTCTTTCCCTTACTGACCCTAATTATTAGCACTCAATTCTTCATTTATCCCTTTATTGTAAACTAAAATCCTTCTTCCTTGTATCTCTATCATCACCGCTGGTTGCTCAGGTGTCACAGTTGATACTCAATTTTCTTGAAGCGAATTGTCCTTTGGACAAAAGCCTAGATTCCAGCGTAGTGTAGTCCCTCATGTTCCGTCATTCAGAGTCCACTAGGGATACTGAAGGAGATATTTCGTGAGACGATAGAGGAGTTATCTCCGTGGATGAAGAAATACGTGAAGAGGCAAGATGATGGATATTCATCCCTTTAGATGATATTGGATGTGTATTGCGTACTAACCATTGCTTTGTAGTACATTTTCCACACTATAAGTGTTGATGAATTGAGCGAGAGTTGATACCATCAAAACAGGGAGATCAGACAAAGTACACAACATAATCCTGGATGGCAGTGACTTGAGGTAGTGTCAGATCGGGTGTTTGAGCTCCGTTAATCCTGCCTTTTGGAAGCTACACCACCGAATAATTGGCTTCCTTGCGTGCTAGTCAGTCCATGCGCCTGTCATAAGGTCAAAAGAGAGAGAGGCAAGGCTTCGGATTGAATCGCAGCACGACTGGTATGATTAGCTGGACATCTCCGTTCCCGAGAACAACATGACATAGCACATTATTTTTCGAAAATGGATGTTTTTATATCCCAGTCACCCTCCAGTAGTTCAATAACTACATATTCTGATTTACATGCAGAAAATCATCTAGATTTTTTGCCGACTACCCCTGTCCAAGGGAACGACTGCTCTCGATGAGCAGGTTCAAAAGAACCAGAAATAATATCGTCTTGACCAAGATTCTCCTCCTCTTCCTTCAACGACACTTGATCGACTCACAGCGACAGCAAAGTAGTTAAACCTGTTGGCAGCCGTGATACCAGTCAAGACCCTATGCCATTTTGTCTGAGGGAGGAGAGGATCGACGTAGGATGGCACATCGGTCATGGTGGTAGTGGTGGGCCAAGGGTAGCGTAAAGCATCGAGGGCATTGGGACAATGGAGTGGATCGAGGGTGGCGAGACGTCAGATAAAAGATTTGGCTTGATCAGAAACCGACTCTGAAATTTAATTTCGGAGTCGGCATGCTGGGCGAAGGTAGTGGAGTTGTCGGCACAAAAAGGGAGATAGCTGCAGAGGCAAACGTAGGCGGTGATGGCTGCGCAGAGAAGGAGCAGTGAGCTTGTATTTCATTTGTGTATGGGTGTAGAAGTGATCATACCCGTGCACCAGATGTCCACGGGTTTTCTGTGGCCGGTATTTTTTTTACGACTCCGGGGGCGACATAGCCAAAAGAGCTGGCAAGAGGGGTGAAGTGCTCGTTGGCGGAACGGGATATTTTTTTCTCTGTGAGAAGATGAGCAAAAAGGGTGAGTGCAAATGGATAGGAGACTCACATGCCAAAGTTGACAATGAGAATGTCACTGTTGGGGGATATTCTCGGGTCTGTCAAGTAGGTGAAGGGAGGAGGGGGGAGAGGGGGGAAGCAGAGGTACCTGAAGTCTCTGGACGATTCCGTGGCGGTGAAGACAGTTGACGGCGTCGAGAGCGGAGCTCAAAAGAGAGGTAGTATTTTATGCTAGACTCCTCACCAACATCGTCTGTCTCTCAAGGCCTTGAGGTCGACTCTGTCCAGACGCTGGTTTTGTTTCCTTTTTAAGGCTGAAGGTACAACTTAGTATTGACACACTGTCCTATCAATGCAGAAAGGGCTTGTGAGCGGTCTGGCTGCTGAAACATCGATTGAGGCCCTGAGAAGTGATGAGATGAAAAAGTGCCTCATGTCACAGTGGCTGTGTTATGGAAGGCGTACACAGACACAGACGCTTTAGGGTGTGATGTAAGAACAAAAGTGGAGGCTCCACTGGATATCAAAGATGTAATTCATCAGGTATCTTGCTTCTCGAAGACTAGCGATGAGCATTACACTGCCAAGTGTTGGAAGGACCAGTGCTCTTAGTATGACGTACGATCGTTGGCTTTTTTTCTTTCTTGTGACTGTAATCTGAAACATGACTCCGTATAGATAGCTTAAAATCGCTCTCTTTACTCTCAGTCATTTACCACATCGGTCAATGTCTGAACTTACTTATTTTAGTACCATGTATCCACTGATTGGCATAGAACCGACATACAAAATAGCATTTTCTGAAGCTCGAGACATTGCAAAACCTGTCTGTCAGCACAGCTATCAATTGAATGGCAGACCCTCGAGAGTAATGCAAGCCACAGCCAAGTGTCTTCAGTTATCTTATTTTTCCATCACCCATCATCAAAGTTGGGATGCAGGAATGGGTCATCAGTTTCCGCTAACATCAAGTTTCATCGAAGCTATGATCCATCATACTGGGCTGAATGTTTGTTCTTGATCAGATTTTATGGTCTGCGCGCGACCGAATAGAATATTTGTCTAATAACACCAGTTGATATATAGTTCAACCACGGTCATCGAGTTTCGTACAAAATACCCTCCTCCTGCATATTACACTCAAATGACTGACCAGTACGGACTAACACCACAAGATTACGCTGATAACCTGACGAGCCTATCAAATTCACGTTACGGCCAAGGTGTGCTGTTGTTCATTGTATTCTTTCTGAAGCAACAGCTGAAGCCCACTCAAGTCATTATTGCTACACTGCTAGTATATGATTTTGTCGATCACATTCCTCAACAGGTGAGACTTTCCATTTGTAAATAATCATTCCACATCTTCTCCTAGATTCAGCACCTCCACAAGCATGTTTCTCATTCAATGGCCAACTATCGCCACTGACGTATGAAATCTCAGGAGGAAGTGGTCAAAATTGCATGTGATCTATTTTTCTGTCCTTATAATTAACTGGGCAAACATCATGTAAGTGCGACTCTCTTACTTTATTGAATAAGACAACTGATCCAAATTTTTAGAATGCGTTTATACAGTACGAGAAAATTATCTGACATAAATCAAATGCATATTGATGACAACTTTACCAGCTGACAATAAAGCTTGGGCATCGAAATCAGTCAGTCATTAGTTCGATATCAGTTTTTATATCTTCATTAATCGGGATGTTTTAGTGGTATGGGTCAAATGTATTTGTTGCTTGTTCTGACCTATCCCTTTGCTAGGTGCACATTTGAATATTCCCTAGTTGACAAGTGAGTTTCGTCATGACTCTTAATGATTAGAGTAGCTGATGTCAATAGCTTCTTCACAATGTCGAATACACTGGTAGTAAAAATTCTACTAGTCCTGCGCCTTCGCGCAATTTGGAACAAGGATTTAATTGGTAAGAGGGCTAGAAGGATGTGCCAATGGACTCATTATATTGATTTTCTTTTGATTTATAGTCACACTAATTCTATATTTCATGACGGCAGGTATGTTTTGTATAATTTGATTTCTGATTGATAGAGATGACTGATGGTTGGAATTAGCTGAGGTCCTGGTAGGCTTTGAAGAGAGTACAATGCTCAATCTACCAACTGATCATATTTTTCAGTCTGCGATGTCTGTGATGATATTTTCCGTATACCTTGAATCAGTTTCTGGAGAGCCACTACCCCTCCATGGTTGCTGGATGAATCCAACGCATCTTGCGAATATGCAATACAGTATATTTGCTGCCTTTGAGTATGTGTTCTAACATATTTTCCTTTGCTGACTTGCTCATCTATTCTCACAAAAAAAGAACTGTTAGGGCAACAACAACAGCAATTGAAGTCCTCTTGACATTTATCAGGTTTACCATGACATACAAAACACAACAGGCTTTTGGTGATGGAATACGTGGCTGTATTTCTCACATGCAAACATCAACTCGATTATTGTATGTATTTTACCGCGATGGAACGTTGTTATTCATACCGTGAGTTGAAAACTAGATATAATTGATCTAACTGATGGCCTATCTATCCAGTCTCTTTAGTAAGCCTAGAACATGAAACAAGTGGACTAGAACTCATCCTTTTCGAAGTCTTCTTTTGCCTGGAAGCCATTGCTTACTTCCTAGAATTACCTGCTGTCATTACGGGTATCCTATCTTAGTATGTTGTTATTGTTGCTAGTCTTCCCCTTACTGACCCTAATTATTAGCACTCAGTACTTCATTTATCCCTTTATTGTAAGCCAAAATCTTTCATCCTTGTATATCATCACTGCTGATTTGTGTGCTGCTCAGGTGTCACGGTTGATACTCAATTTACTCGAAGCAAATTGTCCTTTGGACAAAAGCATAGATTCCAGCACAATGGAGACACTCAGGTTTCGTCATTCAGAGTCCACTAGGGATACTGAAGGAGATATTTCGCGAGATGATAAAAGAGCTATCTCCATAGGCGAAGGAATAAATGAAGAGGGAAGATGATGGATAGGATATTTGGGTGTTGTTCATCCGCGTGGATGATGTTCGATGTATATTGTGTACTAACCGTTGTTTTGTAGTATGTTTTCCACAATATGATTTTTGATGAATTGAGCGACATAATCCTGGATGACAGTGACTCGAGGCAGTGTCTGTCAGCGACGCTTGATCGGGTGTTTAAATTCCGTTAATCCTGCCTTTGGAAGCTATACCACCGAATAATTGGTCATCTTGTGTGCTAGTCAGTCCATGCACCTATCATAAGGTCAAAAGAGAGAGAAGCAATGCCTTGGATATTTTATATCCCAGCTACCCTCCAGTAATTGAATCTTTCAAAGTGCGATATAGCAATAACTATATATTCTACTTTACATGAAGAAGCGTCCTTTAGATTTTTGCCGGCTATCTTTGCCCAAGGGAGCGACGGTTCTCGATGAGCAGGTTCACAAGAACCAAGCATAATATCGTCTTGACCAACACCCTCTCCTTCCTCCTTCGACGACACTTGAGCGGTGACGCCTGGACTCGGATCCTG
>Ga0153960_1000177_pt1 | contig 13807 bp, 14 predicted proteins | sample TSFL044MetaG_FD_102274 | JGI IMG/M metagenome (GOLD analysis project Ga0153960, IMG submission 102274) | Attine ant fungus gardens microbial communities from Florida, USA - TSFL044 MetaG | ecosystem: Host-associated > Fungi > Mycelium > Unclassified | place: USA: Florida, Withalacochee...
ATAGAGAGGGTTTATGGCAGAGTCAGATACATGGGAAGGAAGAGAGAACTTGAAGAATGCAAAAGAAGCAATCAAGGAGTTTGAAAAGAAATATCAACAAGACATGGAAGATGTAGCAAGACAGGAATACAAGAAAGGAACATTTAGAAAAAGAGAATTGCCAGGGAGATTTATGGCAAGAAAACTGTTTGGATAGTTGAATAAAAGATATAATCAAGAATATTGGGGAAAGCTGGAAAGAAAAGTGATCAGGAGAAAGAAAAATGGAAACAATCACAAAGGAAGAAGAAATCAAGAAAGAAAATTCAGGAGTTAAAGAATGGACAAAAGAAGATGATGACAAGATGGGCAACATAATGGACCTATACTATGAGTTGTAGGAAATTCCTTGGGACAAGAAAACTTAAGAGAGGGATGGTGTCATGACTTGGCAAAATGGCTAAGTCATTATTTATATTTCTTTTCTTTTTCTTTTATCTTAGACTTACTATATAGAAGAGAGTGCAAGAAAATGTCATATCACAAGTGTTATATAGTCACAGTCACATGACATCACATAATGGATCACATGATAGTAGTGCATAGACCATGTAGTAGTTGTATAAGTAGTGTACAAAAAATAACAGGAACTCTATCAAGTTCTCTATGTCAACTTGGATAAGAAGTGGGATTAAGTTATTATGACTAAGTCCTTACACAGACCATCACAATTCTGTATATAAGGACTCTTAGTCTGAGGATTAGACTTAACAACATCTTTTGTCACTCATCTAACTTCACATTTTTAAACTCTTTAAAGTATTAAAGTACCTATTACAAATAGTAAATGATCATTTGTGATAGTTTGTTAAGTCTACTGTTTTCTGTCCCCCTTGATTCTGTAAAGAACTTGGGATTATATTTATTTCAGATGAGGGTTCTAGGGCATTGAGGGTGTCTCTGTTTTTGTAAAAGGACAAAAGACTTACTGAGGGCTCAGAGTGGATTTTTGTCAAGGACCTATCTCTATAGTAGGCTAGACCCCAGGTGTAAAGGAAAAGGTCTATCTCTCAGAATGATGAGAGCAGGCTAGCTTATGTATCACAGCTGGTCCTGAAAGACTTCAGATTTGTGTAAATATTTCTAAAAACCCTTGCAGGTAGCTAAAACCACTCTGAGATCCCTATTCCTCCTCCATGAGCTAGTAAGAGAAACTGAATATGATGTTGACTCTACCCCCTCAAGACAGAACCTTTCATTGATGATAGAAGGACACTTTAGAGTAGTGTAGTATAGTTTTTCTGTCCACATACTTCATCTGCTGAAATAGGGATGTTATACTCACTTTTGCCCCCAAGCCATGCCTGCCATCAGAAACACCAAAAAGACCCTTGTTGAATGCCTCTCACTGAAACAAGAGAGTATGAAGGACAAGTTATTGTTGAAGAGAATTAGAATGGACCCCACTCCATCTACTAAATTATACAACAAACTCATTGAAGCAAACTCTTGTTGGCATAAAGTAGACAACTTCTACTTTTCATTCTGCTCCCCAGAACTATATTTTCACAAAAACAAGAAACTATTATGCATAAAGGAGTACAAAGAACTCCTAGAACCCACCTTGGATTGTATATCATTATTTTTCACTAAGATAAGTAAAAACAAGACCTAGGCTAAGAATCCATAGTATGATTCTCTGTGGAAATGGTTCAATTGACTACAGGATATAATTATAGAGCTAGATAAGATTGGTCACAAGCTTACAGCTAAAGAGTAGAGAGTATTAAAAGGCACTTGTAAGTGTCTCAAGAATGTAGATTTTTCCAAACCAGCTACTAGAGTACTAGAAATTTGTAAAGCTCTTCTAGAGCTCAAAATTACTATTCCATAAACATAATATGATTGGAATGGTATTTGGTGTAACATAATAGCATTAAGAGGTTAAATGTCAGAGTAACTAACTCCTGAGCCAGAATAAAGCCAACTACTCTTTTATTAGTGTTTGACAAGGAGAACTCAATAAAGTTCCTATTAGATTTTCTACACTACTTATATAACTACTATATGGCCTGTGCACTACTTTCCCATGCCTATCATGTGACCCATATGTGACATCATGTGATGTGATACTGTGACTTCCTGTTATATGACTGTGATACTTGTGACATAACACTTTCCTGCACTCCCTTCTGTGTAGTAAGTTCAAGATAAAAGAAAAGAAAAGAAAAAAATATAAATAATGACTTAGCTATTTTGCCAAGTTATGACATTAAAATTGGGCATTTTTTTCTTTTACCCCCTTGAAAACATACTCAAGAACTGTAATTAACTACTTAGAATAGATATGTCAAACTTCACTAACTTCACCATCACTGTTCTCTTCACTGACTTCAGTGCTGAAAACTAGAAAGCATTTGTCAGGAATAGCACAAACTCTGAGAACATCTCTTGGGATGAGATTGAGATACTGATGCTACAAAATGCATATTGAGGCACCACCTACACTCTCAAAAACTATATTGATCAAATGCTCAATAGAGCAATAAATCATTATAATGGTGCCTTTTCTACTGCATACAGCAGAATTGCCAATTTGGAGATAGAAGTCACCCATCTTTGGAGAGAGCTAACAAGGCTCCCTAGAGGAAACGTGGTCTCCAAAACCAAGGTACCAAAACTACCAACATTTGCAAATTCTGAGAATAAAATGCACCTGTATGATTGGTTAAGTCAAATTGCTCTATATTGTTTAGTGTCTAGAATTACTACAGACAACCAAAAAATTATATATGCTCTTACCTAACTACATACTCCCACCAGTACATATATGAAGTCATATTATAACAAAGTGCAAGCAGGACAAAATGTTGGATCCTAGGGCGACTTTGTCCAGGAACTCAAAAATATTTACAGACAAAGAAATAATAAGAAGGGAGCAAAGAAGAAACTAACAGTACTCTGGGTCAACAAAAACCTAGCAAAGAAGAACTTTGTCAAGTACACAGAACGACACAGAATATTGGCAAGAATTGCCAACTATAGCAATGAGGTTCACATCAACAAAATGAAAGAGGTTATCCCTGATGAGTTGCAAAATGTACTTGTTATATATGAAATTACAAATCAATCTCTGAAAATATGGGACGACTATCTTAAACTATTGATACAAGCATATAAGGCCTTATATCTGGACAAAGCCTAGGGCACAATATTTGGTCCAGAGACAAATAAAGAGAAAAGTGAAGAAAAGAAGGACCTAAATGCAATGGAAATAGATGAGATTCAGAAAAAGGAAAGGAAGAACTTGTGATACTGCTAGATATGCACTAAAAAAGACTTTAAAAATAAGGCAAAATTGCATAATACTTATCACAAATGGTCACTTACTATTTGTGATGGGTGCTTTGATACTTTAAAGAGTTCAAAAATACAAAGTTAGATAAGTGACAAAAGATGTTGTTAAGTCTAAGGTCTAATCCTTAAACAAAAAGTCTTTATATACAGAATTGTGATAGTCTGTATACTAGGACAGATCATCACATGCTACTATCTATTTTTCTATATATAGTAGTGCCTTTGTACTGTAAATAGCAATAACTTAACCTTATGGAGGCTGTCCTTTGTTCTAAGAAAAGGACAGATGACTATTAATGGATAATTAATAAAGTCTATATACAAACATTGAGGCCTTTATATCTCTATAAATATTAATTGACTTGGCATCATTTTAGGCTCATTCTGAGCAGTATAAAGAGAGCTTTTCTGATGCCTAAAAGCAAAGCATTGATTGTGACAGTTTTTGAGATATTAGTGATTTAATAAACAGTACCATAGTAGTTGCCTGTTGATCTGTCTGATATCTCAGCCAATATTGATTGCCTCCAGATGTAACTAGCATTGATCAAAAGGTCTTTTTGAGGGCTTTTTGTAGTCATTGAGACCATAAGAATCATCAAAGAATTGATGGAGATATGGCTAAATGAATTTGTGACAAAAATAATAACCTAGTAATGTATAAACTAGCAAATCTGTATCATGTAATGAATGCAGATGGTACTCCCAACAAGGCAGAACAAATAACAAAGTATGTCTGAGCTTATGTAGAAATTAGATTACATAAGACAACCTAATACCTCTTTGTTACTAATCTAAGAAATAAGAAAATGATAATTGGCTACTCAAACTTGTATAAGCAGAAGCTAATGAGCTTTACCTTGAAATAGATATTAGTAGATTTCCCTCATTGGATAACATAGGAGATAAAGACCCTGACAACCATATTCTTAGCTAGGCAAACATAACTAATCCAAGCAGTCATCAACAGGTAATGATGATTACAACTATACTCAACAATTAAGACCAATATGGGAACTCAGATTATAAAAACACAAAAACCTGGAAGGCTCATGTACCAGAATGGTTATATGAGTATAGAAATGTATTTTCAAAGCATAAGTCAGAGAGAATGCCATTACAGAAACTATACGACCATGCTATTGACTTTATGGAAAGCACAAAGCTTTTCAAGCCAGCAAAGGTCTATCTACTATCTTTAGCAGAAAGAAACTCTCTTGACACATGAATCAATAAGGAACTTAGAAAAGATTATATCTATCTATCTACTAGTCTGATAGCAGCACCATTCTTTTTTGTAAAGAAATACAATAGAAGCTTATAACCCATCATGGACTATAGAGCCCTTAATGCAATTACCATCAAAAATCACTATCCAATCCCTAGAATAGCTAACTTGATTGAATCACTTAGCAAAGCCTCAATTTTTACCAAAATTGATTTAAGGTGAGAATCTAACAATATTTATATCAAAGAAAAGAATGAATGAAAAACAGCATTTATCACAAGACAGGGCCTCTTTGAGGCAACTGTTATGTATTTTGGGTTTTCCAATGCACCAGTGATATACTTGAAGATTTAATTTGCATAAAACTAGTAATGGTGTATTTAGATAACATTTTGATATTTGGGACATGTTTGAAGGAACATAGGTGATTGGTCAAGAAAGTGCTGAAAAGGCTTCAATTTAATAACCTCTATGCTAAAGCAAAGAAATGTTTCTTTGAGTAAAGTAGCATCAAATATTTAGGTGTAATAATATCAGAAAATAAAGTACAGATGGATAAAGAGAAGCTTTTAGGAGTTTTAGAGTGGCCAGTACCAACTAAAGTCAAGTAAGTACAAACATTCTAAGACTTTGCAAATTTCTATTATAGGTTTATTGAGAACTTTGCCAAGATGTCAAAGCCACTCTCCAACTTGACCAAAAAGAATAGTATCTAGAATTGGGGTGTTGAGTAACAAAATGCTTTTGAGGTACTGAAAAAGGCCTTTACCACAGCTCTAGTCCTGAGAATACTGAATGACAAAGATCCTTTTAAGTTATCTACCAATGCCAGTGACTTTGCAATAGGAGTAGTTTTATCACAAAAAGACATACAAACTAACCTGTAGCACCTAGTGGCTTTCTTTTCTAAGTTGTTAGATATCTATGAAAGAAACTATGAAATCTATGATCAAGAGCTACTTGCAGTAATTTGGAGACTAGAGAAATATAGGCATCATTTGGAGAGACATTTACATAAAATTGAGATCTGGTCAGATCATCAGAACCTTACATTTTTCAGAACAGCTTAAAAGCTAATCAGAAGGCAAGCATTATTCATGACTCATTTTGACTTTGTACTCTATCATAAACTGGGAAAGACAATGCAGGTGGAAGACTCCTTGTCCAGATGAGCAGATTATGAGATAGGAATAGACCTCAACAATATAAACCAGGTATTACTAAAACCTGAGTTCTTTGCTATAAACACATTAGAGGCTACTTATGAATCGCCAATAAATGATGAGATAATCCTAAAGGAGGTCAAAGCTGCACTCTTGTTGGATGAAGTTACTAAAGACTACAAGTTGTTACTCAAGTCTGGTCCCAGAGAATTCAAAAAATTCTTGCAAGACTAGAACTATGAGAATGGACTCCTATATAAAGGAAAGATATATATTCCTTATAGTATAGATAATACTTTACGACAACAGATCATTTAAATGCACTATGATTTGCCATCTGCTGGACACCCAGGTTAGTGAAAGACCTATGAGTTGGTCTTCAGAAATTACTGGTGGTCTGGAATGACTATATCTGTCAAAAAATACATTATGGGTTATGATATGTGTTAGCAGATGAAAAATTGCTTACAGTAACCTTTTGGACTACTCATGCCCAACAAGATACCTAACAGGCCTTAGGAAATAATATCAATAGACTTAATCACTCAATTTCCAAAGTCAAACAGTTACAATACTATTATTGTCAACAGGCTCACCAAAAGAGCTCACTTTATTCTTATTAACAATTGGTTTTCATCCAAAGATATAGCACAGTTACTATATGACAAGTTTTATCTATTGCATGGACTGCCCCTACAAATTATTTTGGATAGAGAAATATAATACTTGGCTAAGCTATTCCAAGAATAGTGTAAAATTTTAGAAATAGAATTTACTATGTCAACAGTATACTATCTACAAACAGATAGACAAACAGAACCTGTAAACTAGGCTTTAGAGCAATATCTTAGATACTATGTCAATTACAATCTTAGTAATTAGTCAGATCTACTACCAAGTACAGAATTTGCATACAACAATCAAGTACATGAAGGAATTATAAAAAGTCTATTTTATCTTGAATATGGCAGACATCCAAAAGCAGGTCCAATTCTAGTCAAAGAGTTGCCATAAAGGGACTTAAATATTCTAATGTATAAATGACAAGAAACCTTAGAGCAGGCAAAAGTAGAGGAGAAAGAAGACTTGAAGATGCTTAAAAGACTAGTACCAAAAAGGTTTTGGAAGTGAAAAAAGGTTTGGAAAGAAAGAATCAGAAAAGATACTAGTGCAAAAGGCCTGGGATCATGCTATAGAGTTGAAAGAAGGATTTGTGCCAAAGAAGAGGAAAGTATATTCACTATCAAGGGAAGAAAGAGAGAAAGTACAAGTATTTGTAAAAGACCAGCTAAACTTCATTAGTACATTTTGTAACAAAAAAGGATAAAAAACAGAGAATAGTACAAGACTATCAACACATAAACCAGTAGACAATAAAAAATAGATACCCTTTATCTCTTATAGCAAACATATTAGATGGGGTAGGAAAGAGAAAAGTATTCACAAAGCTGGATCTGAGATAGGGATATAATAATATCAGGATCAAAGAGGGAGATAAATGGAAGGCAGCATTCATAATACATATTGGAGCCTATGAACCCACCATTATGTACTTTGGGCTAACTGACTCCCCCATTACCTTTCAAACAATGATGAATGATCTATTCTGGGATCTCATAAATCAAGGAGATACTGTGATATTTATTGATAATATCTTAGTGGCTACAGACACAAAAGAGGGGCATGATGAGTTAGTAGAGGAAGTATTAAAGAGGCTAGAGAAAAATGATCTATTTGTGAAACCAGAAAAGTGTAAATGGAAAGTAAGAGAAGTAGAATTCCTGGGAATAGTAATTGGCCCAAGAGAAGTAGAGATGCAGAAAGAAAAAGTAGAAAAAGTAGAAAAAGTATTAAACTGGTCAGCACCCAAAAATGTTAAAGAAGTACAAAAATTCTTAGGTTTGGCCAACTATTATAGAAGTGTTATGAGAGCCCCAAAGAGGAAAGAGTTTCCCATGCATTCAAATATTTAATCTCTAACATCAAGTCATATAATAGGGTCAAGATATAAATAGCATAGGAGATTAGGTAGTCATATCACATGACGAGGTCATGTGATCATAGAATGTTCTGGAAGAACATGTGATCGTGTAATAATAGGAACACAGCCACTTGTAAAATAGTATAAGTAGGTAGTCAAATCCAATGAAGAACTCCATTGAGTTCTTCCTAAACACTCACCTCGAGTGGTCCCTAAGTCATCAAGACTCTGTGATAACAAAAGAACTTGATAACCACTCCGAGACACTGATCACCTCGATCTCTGTCCATACCAGCTTAACGTGCAGTTGACTTTATACCAGTACTGCAAGCAGGTACCCCCAATCATCACTTACTCTCTTACCTTCCTCGCTAGTGGGCACAGCGCTCACAAGCCTCTTGGATAGCAGGCCCTAGCTGTAAAGGGGACTTCTCAGTCAGTTAGGGACTGAGGGAGGAGACTGAACACCAAGTCTAGGTGTTTTGCTCAAGTCCTAACCTGTTAATTGGGCCTGTTAGCTACTTCTTTCTTTGTATAAGCTCTGTGCTGTCGTCCATTGTGACGGGTACATGCAGGAGAATGGCGGTTACTTCTTAAAAGGCCACTTAGAGTAGGGGTTCCCTTCTTAGGGGCAATCGTATACATTTTGATTAGGGCAGTAGTCAGTAAGGCAGTAGGAGTTTAGACAGGAGAAGATCATGCTCTCTGTTAGACGTAGCCTTGAAGGACCACCCTGGATCAAGAAATATCCAATACCGCATCAGAATACGAGTTCTCATCACCATCACCATCACCATCACCATATGCTATGTCTCGACAACAACAACAACAATACCAAGGGGAAGCATCTCCAGTGCCCATCCCACCACCATCCCACGAGGAACAACTCCTCGCTATGATCGCCACCCTGCAGCAGCAGGTAAACACCATGCTCCTCCACCAACAGGGGAGTAGAATAGTGGTCGTAAGGCCTCAAATCTTTAGTGGAAAAATGGAGGAGGTGAGCGCATTTATCAATGCGGCTTGCCTATATATTAGGATGAAGATGAGGGAGGAGGCGGCAACAACCCAGGTGGCTTGGGTACTATTATATATGCAGGGAGGGGTCGCGGAAGCATGGAAAGACAACCTGTTGGACGAACTGGCCAAGGGAGAGTCAGAGGTAGACACAGTGGAGAAGTTGTTCACCAAGATAAGGAATGACTTTGAAGAAACATCAGAAGAGGAAAGAAAGATAGAGCAACTGAGGACAATAGAGCAGGGAGGAAGGACGTGCGACGAGTACGTCCAAGAGTTTAAAAAGGTCGCCAGGGGGAGTGGCTACGAGGGACGACCTCTCATCGAAGAGTTCAAGAGGGGGCTGAGTGGGGCAATAAGGAGGAAGTTAGCCGAGGCAGAAGAACTGCCGTCCACCATAGAAGAGTGGCAAGAAAGAGCAGTAAGATTAGATAGAAATCAGAGGCAAAGTAGAGCAGAAGAGAGGATGTTGGGGAGGAATGCGGCATGTCCAGGGGGAAATGCGCAGCCAAAGGGGGGATCATATGGAGGAAGAGGAGGACAAATAACGCAGAGATGGGGAGACAATGGAGGAGGATATAGAAGAGGAGGAAATACGCTCAACAGGGGAGGATATCAGTCAGGTCCATGGAGAGACCCAAATGCAATGGACGTCGATAGAGGAATAGGAGGGGACAGGAAGTGTTATCATTGTGGGAAGTTTGGCCACATGGCCCAGAACTACTAGAATAGGAATAAAGTGAGAGTAGCAGAGACGTCGCAAGAGTCGGCAAAAGAAAATGGAGAACAATGAGCTCTTGACTGGCCTCCAACAATCTGTACAGTGTATTGTGCCCAGAAAAATTGGGCAATAAAAATAATTTTTCCAATACTACTGAGAGAGCAAGAGATATACGGCGCTCGCTACAACCGCTAAGAGAAGTATGGATGAAAGTGGGACTGGAAAAACTAGAAAGTCATGAAGGGGTAGCAGTAAAGGCTCTGTTAGATAGCAGAGCAACAGGTCTGTTCATGGATACAACCTTTGCAAGAGAAAAGGGTTTCAAAATGGAAAGGATAAAGAACCCTTTACTAGTCAAAAATGTGGATGGAACGGCAAATGTGGGGGGAGCAATAACACACCAAGTCGAGTGCAACATGTTTTTCAAAGGACATGTAGAAAGAGTCAGAATGGATGTATGTAACCTGGGGAAGACGGAAATCATACTAGGGATGCCATAGCTTGCAGCCCATAACCCAGAGATAGATTGGGAAAAGGGGGAGGTAAAGATGACGAGATGTCCACCCATATGTGGGAAAAGGAAACAGGAAAAGAAGAAAGGGGAGGTCAAAAGAATAGAAAAAGATGAGGACGAAAAAACACTGAGGAAGTTGGTGCCCCAAAGGTTTTGGAAGTGGAAGAAGGTCTTTAGGAAAAAGGAGTCAGAAAGAATACCAGTACGAAAGGCCTGGGATCATGTGATAGAGTTGAAAGAAGGATTTACACCGAAAAAGGGAAAGGTGTATTCATTGTTAAGAGAAGAAAGGGAGGATGTGTAAGTGTTCGTGGAAGATTAACTGTGGAAAGGGTACATTCGACCCTCCAAATCGCTGCAAATGTCACCAGTGCACTTTGTGGCAAAAAAGGACGGTAAGAGGAGAATGGTGCAAGATTATCGTCATATAAACCAATGGACGGTAAAAAACGGATACCCATTGCCACTTATCGCAGATATACTGGATGGAGTAGGGAAGAGGAAGGTGTTTATGAAGTTGGATCTAAGATGGGGCTATAGCAATGTCAGAATCAAGGAGGGAGATGAATGGAAAGCGGCATTTACTACATACATTAGAGCATACGAGCCCACAGTAATGTATTTCGGGTTAACAAACTCCCCTGCTACCTTCCAGACGATGATAAATGACCTCTTCCGGGACCTTATAAATCAGGGAGAAACAGCAACTTTTATAGATGACATTCTAGTAGCAACAGATACTGAGGAGGGGCACGACGAGTTGGTAGAGGAAGTACTGAAAAGGTTGGAAGAGAACGACCTGTTTGTGAAACCAGAGAAATGCAAGTGGAAAGTAAGAGAGGTAGAATTTCTGGGAGTAGTAATCGGGCCAGGAGGAGTAGAAATGCAAAAGAAAAAGGTGAAGGGAGTGCTAAACTGGCTGGCCCCCAGAAATGTCAAAGAGGTACAAAAGTTCTTGGGCCTGGCCAACTACTACAGAAGGTTCATAAAGGACTTTGCTAAGATAGCGGCGCCATTACATGTGCTGGTCAGAAAGGAGCAGAAGTGGAAATGGAAAAAGGAGCAAGAAGAGGCGTTTGAGAAACTAAAAGAAGTGTTCACGATGGAACCTGTTTTAGTAATACCAGACATAGATGGAGAAATGAGAGTGAAAGCGGATGCCTCGGACTATGCAACAGGAGGTGCGTTGTCGATGAAATGTGAGGATGGAAAGTGGAGGCCAGTGGCTTTTATCTCTAAATCACTAAACGCTACAGAGCGTAATTATGAAATCCACGACAAAGAGATGTTAGTAGTCATCAGATGTCTCGAAGCATGGAAACACTATTTAGAAGGGGCAAAACTGGAATTTGAAATTTGGATGGATCATAAGAACCTCCAATACTTCATAACAAGTCAAAAGTTGAATCGAAAACAGGTGCGATGGGTTTTGTACCTCTCGTGATTTAACTTCACCTTGAAGCACGTTCCAGGAAAGAGCATGGGAAAGGCAGATGGACTAAGCAGGAGACCGGACTGGCAAGAAGGGGTGGAGAAGGATAACAAGGATCGAACGTTGATAAAGCCTAAATGGGTAAGAGGAGTAGAAATGATAGTGGAAGAAGAAAACCTGAGGGAAAGAATAAAAACAGCACAAAAAGGGGATGAAAGAGTGGTAAAAGCAGTAGAAGAGTTAAAGAAAGCAGAGGTAAAAACGCTAAGGAATGAAGAATGGGAAATAGAGGATAGGGTAGTACTAAAAGAAGGAAGAATATACGTGCCGGAAGGGGAACTTAAAGGGGAAATAATACAGCTGCACCATGACACCCCAGTAGGAGGGCATAGAGGAAGGTGGAAAACAACAGAACTGGTTACCAGGAATTATTGGTGGCCAGGAGTGACAAAAGAAGTAGGGAGATACGTGGATGGATGTGACGCTTGTCAAAGGTACAAGAACCGAAGTGAAGCACCAGCAGGAAAGCTGATGCCCAATGCAATCCCAGAGAAACCATGGAGTCACATTTCAGCAGACTTCATTACAAAGTTACCATTAGCTCAGGGATACGATGCAATCTTGGTAGTATGCGACAGGTTTAGTAAAATAACACACTTCATAGCAACTACAGAAAAGACGTCAGCAGAAGGACTCACAAAGCTGTTTCGGGACCAAGTATGGAAACTGCATGGGCTTTCAGAGAGTATCGTATCAGACAGAAGAGTACAGTTTGCAGCAGGAATGATGAAAGAGTTGAATAACTTGCTAGGAATTCAAACAAAACTTTTGACAGCTTATCACCCACAAATGGATGGGCAGACAGAAAGAGTGAACCAGGAGTTAGAGCAGTATCTAAGGGTCTTTATCGACCATAGACAAGAACAGTAGCCAGATTGGCTAGAAACGGCAGAATTCGTATACAACAACAAAATTCATGTGGCAACAAAAATATCACCATTCAAAGTGAATTACGGCCAAAACCCAAGGATAGGATTTGAAGGAAGAAGAAAGGGAAAGTACGAAGCAGCGGGGAAGTTTGTAGAAAAAATGAAGAGAATTCAGGAAGAGGCGAAAGCAGCGCTAGGAAAAGCATAGGAAGAAATGAGGAAGTTTGTGAATAAGAAGCAAGGGAAGGGCGAAGAATACATAACAGGGGACTTGGTACTACTAAGTACGAAGAACTTAAAATGGCAAATGAAAGGAAGGCAATCAGAGAAGCTGACAGAGTGTTTTGTAGGCCCCTATAAGATTAAGGGAATCATCTCCAGTAATGCAGTAGAGTTGGAATTGCCTAAATCAATTAAAATACACCCTGTAGTAAATGTAAGTAGAGTACGACTATACAAACCACAGATAAAAGGGCAGAAGAAAACACCGCCAAAACCAATTACTATCGAGGGGGAGGAAGAGTTTGAGGTAGAAAAATCTTAAATAAAAAAATAGTACGAGGAAAAGAGAAGTTCTTGGTGTGATAGAAGGGGTATATGGTGGAAGGGGACACGTGGGAGAATAGAGAGAATTTAGGAAACGCAAAAGAGCTGGTAGAAGAGTTTGAGAGAGAGTACAGGGAAGAGGCAGAAGAACTTAGACGACAGGAGCTGAAAGAAGAAGAAAAGGAATTTAGCCAAGAGTTATCTAGGGAGTTCACAGCAAGGTTACTATATGAATAGAGCAAAAAGAGATATGAAAGAGAGAGAGAGAAGAGATAGGATGAGAATTGGAGTCAATGGAAAAATTTCTCAGGACGAGGAATCTTGAAGAAAGGGCCATGTTATGAGAGCCCCAAAGAGGAAAGAGTTTTCCATGCATTCAAACATTTAATCTCTAACATCAAGTCATATAATGGGGTCAAGATATAAATAGCATAGGAGATTAGGTAGTCATATCATGTGACAAGGTCATGTGATCATAGAATGTTCTGGAAGGACATGTGATCATGTAATAATAGGAACACAGCCACTTGTAAAATAGTATAAGTAAGTAGTCAAATCCAACAAAGAACTCCATCGAGTTCTTCCTAAACACTTACCTCGAGTGGTCCCTAAGTCATCAAGACTCTGTGATAACAAGAAGGTTCATCAAGGACTTTGCAAAGATAGTAGTCCTATTACATGTGCTAGTCAGAAAAAAGCAAAAGTGGAATAGGAAAAAGAGCAAAAGAGGCATTCAGAAGATTAAAAATGGTGTTTACCACAGAACCTATTTTAGCTATCCCAGATATAGACAGGGAAATGAGAGTGGAGGAAAACGTATCAGACTATGTGACAGGAGAAGTATTATTAACAAAGAGCAAGAATGGAAAGTGGAGACCAGTGGCTTTTATTTCCAAATCATTAAATGCTATAGAGTAAAATTACAAAATTCACAATAAAG
>Ga0153960_1000180_pt1 | contig 13690 bp, 17 predicted proteins | sample TSFL044MetaG_FD_102274 | JGI IMG/M metagenome (GOLD analysis project Ga0153960, IMG submission 102274) | Attine ant fungus gardens microbial communities from Florida, USA - TSFL044 MetaG | ecosystem: Host-associated > Fungi > Mycelium > Unclassified | place: USA: Florida, Withalacochee...
AAATGAAGTTTATGAGAGACTTAGTTATTGAGAAAACAACATATAATAGCTATATTTTTAGCTAGAATTATTATTTATCTAGTATATACATGAGACTGATGTGGAAAGATAGCTCATTATTGCTTTTTGTCCTTTAACTACCACTATCTCCCCTCTTCTGGCCACAATAGCTATTAAGGGACATATTATACTCAACTCCTCTTACCAATATCATTGTTATTTACCTTCCCTCTTTAATACTGATCTTTCTTTGGGAGGGCATTATTATTCTTTATTGCATTGTTGTCTAACTATTGTAATAGGTAACATTCACCACTTGACCTAGTGGAGGCTTTGTATTTATATGTATTCTTGGTTTTGGATTGTAGGTTAGCAGACTATCTAGTGTAGGTAGCTAGAGGGTAGTCCTGAGGTATAATCCATATGAGTAGATAGTCATTAATAATACTAGTAGGCAGAGGATAGTAGCCTCTTAGTATATGTTAGTATATATATGTCACTGATCTGTTCTGTAAATAAAGCCCCCACCTATATAGTAGAGCCCTTAGTGCTTGTAACATAGACAGTGTAGTCTAAGTACTACCTCTACTATATAGGGAGTCAACGCTAGAGATTTGATAAACCAAGATAGCAAAGTATCAAATGAACCCCCTTAGGCTCTTTATATAGGCTTCAGCTATTGTAAAGTTACTAGTATACTCAAAAAGATATTCAACCAGAGTATCTAGGAGGGTATCTATTATCAAATATGTAATATATAAGGGGATGGGATTAGTGGGCACATGGTTTGGGACTAGGAATTTGAAGTAGATATAGAGTATATTGTTATAACTTGGCAAAATGGCTAAGTCAATATTTATTTTCTTTTCTATTTTCTTTTATTTTATTTTTCTTATCAATGGATGCATAAGACAAAAGTGACTTATAGGAAAGTGCAGGATATTATAGTTAGGTTAGGGTTACTATTGTTGTATAAATAGTGTACTAAATCTAATAGGAACTCCATCAAGTTCTCTTTGTCAACTCAGACTTGAAGTAGAATTAAGTTGTCACAACTAAGTCCTTATACTAGAACTTGATACCATATCTGAGCATCATCTGCCTTGGACTCTGCTCATCCTTACTCTTATCTAATTAACCCTCAGCTAGTGATTATCACAATTACCAGCTACCTCCATACATAGCTAGGCCCTTAGCTTAAGGGAACTTCACTGTCAGTTAGGAACAGTGGATAGAAGAGTGGTACTAAACTCAGGTATCATTTGTCATGACTTGGCAAAATAGCTAAGTCATTATTTAATATTTCTTTTCATTTTCATTTCTTTTAGTTTCTGATTATCATTTTCCTTTTTATTTTTCTTTTCTTTTCTTTTCTTATTGATGGATGCACAAGAGGAGAGTAACTCATAGGAAAGCATAGGATAAAAGAAAGGGTTAGGGTTACTTTTTATGTATAAATAGTATGCAGAATATAATGGGAACTCTATTGAGTTCTCTTTGTCAAATGCTAAACAAAGAGCAGTTGGCTTAATTCTGGCACGGAGTTTGGCTTTCTAACACTAGAACTCAATTATCACTACTAGAGTACTATCTACCTTGGACCCTGCTCATCTTTACTCTCATCTATATCAACCCTCAGCTGCTGATCATTGCAATCAGTAGCCACCTCTATACATAGCTAGGCCCTTAGCTTAAGAGGACTTGTCAATCAGTTAGGAATTGACAGTAGAAGAGTAGTACCAAACTTGGGTATCATTTCTAAGACCTGATCTTATAAACGAGTGGTGCCCAGTAGTATACTTGTAAACCTTTTCTTAGTATAAACCTTATGCTGTGACTCCATTGTGAGCTGGTACATGCAGAGGAGTGACAGTTACCACTAGTAGGCTGTCTAGATTAGGGATTCTATCTGTTGGGTGATAGCCAAAGTACTATTAGGGTAGTAGTAAGTAAGGCAGTAGGTATCTGGTTGGGTGAAGATCTTGCACCCCAACAGATATAACATTAGTAAGATCAATCATTAAATCTGTACCCCTTGCAAAGACGTAATACTATGTCTTTGCAACAATACAATTTACTAATGAGCAACTTGCTCAAAGAAAAATGCTCCCTCACCAAACTGAGGAAAGAACTTGAAGAAAGGAAAAGAAGATTATGTTTCAGTTGCAAAGGGTTTGGGCACTTGGCCTGAAATTGCAGGAATAAAAAGGAGAAGAAAAAGGGAATAGTCATTCTCCAAAATAAATTTGAAATATTGAGGAGTAGAGTGATGTAGTGTAGAGTAGAAGGAAGGACAATAAGGAGGGTAGAGGTAGCGAAAGTTGAGTGCTTCAAGTGTGGGAAGAAGGGGCACAAATGTAGAGAGTGCCTATGGTGGGGGAAGAAGAAGAAGGTAGCATGTGTGGTGAGGCTACAAAAGGCACAGCAAGAAAGGCCAGCATGTTCTGTAAAGGAAAAAGCACAGAAAAAGGGAAAAGAGCTAAGGAGAGTAGAAAAGGAGAGGCAACATGCATAGCTAAGCTATGAGAAGTGCAACAAAGAACATGGAGAATAAGTTTGGTGGCAGAATTGAGGAAGAAAGCAGAGGAGCACTGTGGCAAAGGGATACCAGAGAAAGTATTCCTACTAGAGTTAGGATGGTACATGAAGGAAGTGATAGTAACATACATGCAATGCAAAAGGTGTGGAGAAAAGGAGTATCATATAGAGGAAAACAGGAGACAAGAGGTGATCAAGGACCGACAAAGATGGTGTAGATATACAGGGAAGGCAGTACAGCCTAGAGAGGCAAAAGCACAGCAAAGCAGCGCATAACCAAAAGAGTCAGAAGGTGTAGCCAAAGAGGAGAGTAGTCAAAAGGAGGTCAGGAGAGGTGTGGCTGAACATTGGGATAGAAAAAAAGATAGATATATACAAAGGCATAATAATAAAAGCAATCTTGAATAGTGGTGCAACGGAGATGTTCATAGATAAAAGGATGGTAGCAAAACATGGGTTTAAGCTATAGAAATGAGAGACCAATAGCTATCAGGAATATAGACAGAATGAACAACAGCAGAGAGGCCATTATGCACCAGATAGAGTGCAACATATATTACAAAGGTCATGTCAAAAGGATGAGAATGGATGTGTGTGACTTAGGGAAAACAGAAGTCATTTTGGGAATGCCATGGTTGATAGTACATAATCTAGAGATAAACTGGGAAACTGGAGAAGTTAAAATGATGAGATGCTTATCCTTGTATGGCAGAAGGAGTCTAAAGAAAGAAAAGGTTAAGAGGGTAGTAACTCTAGAGGAAGAGAAAATTATCAGATGGGCAATAGATGATAAGAAAGATTGGGGAAAAGAAGAAGAAATGGAGGAGAACCATAGAAAAATCAAGAAAATGGTCCCAAAAAGATTCTTGAAGTGGAAAAAGGTGTTTGGAAAAGTAGAGTTGGAGAGGATGCTAGCCAGGAAAACTTGGGATCATGCTATAGATCTCAAGGAGATGTTTAAACCATGAAAGAGAAGGATTTACCAATTGTCAAAGAATGAAAGAGAAGAAGTCCAGAAATTTGTAGAGGACCAATTGAGGAAAGGATATATCAGACCTTTAAAATTATCTCAAACATCACTAGTATTTTTCATAGACAAGAAAGATAGTAGCAAAAAATGGTGATGGACTACTGTAACCTAAACGATCAGACAGTAAAGAATAACTACCTGCTCTCTTTAATCACAGAGTTAATTGACAACATGGGGAGTAAGAAAGTGTTCACTAAAATGGATCTCAGGTAGAGGTTCAATAATGTGAGGATAAAAGAAGGAGATGAGTGGAAAAAAGCATTCACAATATACATAGATTCCTTCGAGCCAATAGTAATATTCTTTGGGATGACAAACTCACCAGCTACATTCCAGGTGATGATGAACGAGATACTGAGGGACTTGATTAACAAGGAAAAAGTAGCAGCATTTATAGACAATATGTTGGTAGAAATGGAAACGGAGGAAAGACACAATAAAATTGTGGAAGAAATATTGAGAATGTTGGAGGAGAATGACTTGTATATCAAGCTAGAAAAATGTGTGTAGAAGGCAAGAAAAATAGGATTCCTAGGGGTCATCATAGGACCAAATGGAATAGAGATGGGAGTAGAGAAGGTGGATGGAGTACTAAGTTGGTCATAGCCAAAAAATGTAAAAGATGTCAGAAAATTCTTGGGCCTTGCAAACTATTATAAGAGGTTCATTAAAGACTTCGCTCAAGTAGCTAGGCTAGTGAATGTACTCACATAAAAGGATAAGAAGTAGCAGTGGGAGAAAACACGACAGAAAGCATTTAACAAGCTGAAAAGAATCTTCACTAGTAAACCAGTATTAGCAGCCCAAATTTAGACAAGGAATTTAGGATAGAAGCTGACACTTCAAATTATGCTACTGGGGGAGTACTCTCAATGAAGTGCTCAGACAAAAAGTGGAGACCAGTCGCTTTTATTTCTAAATCTTTAAGTGATACAGAAAGAAACTATGAGATACATGACAAAGAAATACTAGCAGTCGTTAGATGCTTAGAGGCATATAGATACTTCCTAGAGAGAGCAGCAATTAAATTTGAGATCTAAACAAACCACAAGAATCTCGAATACTTTATGAAAGCACAGAAGTTGAATCAAAGGCAAGCATGATGGGCTTTATACTTATCTAGATTTGACTTTACATTAAAATATGTTCTGGGAAGTAAAATGGGAAAAGTGGACAGTCTGAGCAGGAGACCAGATTGGGAGGATAGAGTGGAAAAGAACAATGAGGATGAGATATTGGTGAAACTAGAGTGGCTAGAAGCAAGAAGAACAAAGATAGTAAAAATAATAGTAAACAAGGTAGATCTATTAGAAGAAGTAAGAAAGTTGAAAGTAAAAGATGACAAAGTAGTAAAAGCAGTAGAAGAAATGAAGTGGACAGGGGTAAAAATGTTGAGAGATAAAGAATGGAAAGAAATCGACAGCATTATGTACAAAGAAGGGAAGGTCTATGTACCAAGGGATGATAAGCTTAGAGCAGAAATAATCAGGCTACATCACGACATGCCAGTAGGAGGTCATAGAGGACAGTAGAAGACAGTAGAATTGGTTACTTGGAACTTCTGGTGGCTAGGAGTAACCAAAAAGGTAAAGAGATATGTGGAGGGGTACGATGCTTACTAGCGAAACAAAAATTGCACAGAACAGTTGGCAGGAAAACTCATGCCTAATTCAATCCTGGAAAAACCCTGGACCCATATATTAGCAGATTTTATTATCAAATTGCTGCTAGCTCAGGGATATAGCTCAATCTTGGTAGTAGTTGATAAGTTAACTAAAATAGTATATTGTATACCTACTACAGAGAAAACGTCGGCAGAAGGATTGGTAAGGTTGTTCAGGGAAAATGTGTAGAAATTGCACAATCTACTAGAGAGCATTATTTCGGACAGAAGTATCACAAATGGCCATTTACTGATTTGTGATTAGTTGATTTGATATTCAAAAAGCTCAAAAAAGTGAAGTTTAGACAAGTAGCAAAGATGTTGTTAAGTCTGAGGTCTAATCCTCAGACTATGAGTCCTTATATACATAATTGTGATGATCTGTGCACTAGTACAGATCATTACCTGATTACTACCTATTGTTCTACATATGGTAGTGTCTTTGTACTGGAATAATGATAACCTAACCATATGGAGGGTGTCCTTTGTTCTAAGAAAAGGACAGATGACTATTTATAGGTAATTAATAAAGTCCATGTACAAACATTGAGACCTTTATATCTCCACTAATATTAATTGCCTTGAGGTTATTCTAGGCTCATTCTAAGCATTATGAAGAAGGCTTCTGCTGAGCCTAGAATTGAAGCATTGATCATGGCAGTTTCCAAGATATTAGCGATTTAATAAATGGTAATATAGTGGTTACCAGTTGATCTGCTTAATATCTCGACCATTATTGATTGCCTCAAAACATGACTGGTATTGATCAAAAGGTCTTCTTAAGGGCTTTAAGCTGGTATTAAGACTATGGGAATCGTTGAAGAATTGGTAGAGATATGACCAAATGAAGTTTGTGACAAGAGAATCTTAATTTGCAGCAGGGTTAATGTGAGAGCTAAACAGGATATTGGGAATCAAAAGTAAATTATTAACGGCATTCTACTCTCAGATGGACAGACAGACAGAGAGGGTGAATCAGGAACTAAAACAATACTTAAGAATGTTTATCGACCACAGGCAGGAACAATGGCCAAAATGGTTAGAAACAGTGGAATTTACCTATAACAACAAGGTATACTCAAGTACTAGGACATTGCCATTTAAAGCAAATTATGAACAGAACCCAAGGATGGGGTTTGAGGGAAGAAAAAAAGGAAAATACATGGGATGGAAAAATTTGTAGAGAAAATAAGAGAAATACAGGAGAAAGCAAAAGCAGTACTAGGAAAAACACAAAAAGATATGAAGAAGTATACAGATAGGAAAAGGACAGAAGTCGAGGAGTATAAAGTAGGGATTTAGTAATGCTCAGCACTAAAGACCTGAAATATCAAATGGTCGGGAGGAGGACAGAAAAACTAACAGAGAGATTTGTGGGGCCCTATAAAGTAAAGAAAATTGTATCAACAAACGTAGTCAAATTAGAACTACCTAGTATAATAAAAATACATCTGGTAGTCAATGTCAGTAGAATATGTAGATATGTAGGGCAAGTAGAAGGATAAAAAAGGGAGCAACCAGCTCCAGTAATAATTGAAGGAGAAGAAGAATGGAAGGTAGAAAGAATCCTGAACAAGCGACGGGTTAGAGGGAAGGATAAATACTTGGTGTGCTGGAAAGGATTCATGGCAGAGTCAGATACTTGGGAGAGAAGGGAGAATTTAGAAAATGTGAAAGAAATAATCAAAGAGTTTGAAAAAGAATACTGGTGAGATATGAAAAATGTGGCGAGATAAGAACATGAGGAAGAAACATTTAGGAGAGAAGAATTGCCAGGGAGATTTATAACAAGAAAACTGTTTGGGTGGTCAGATAAAAGATATGATCAAGAGTATTGGGGAAGACTGGAAAGAAATTGAAAACAGTGGAAAGGGAAACAATCAAGAAGAAGAAGAATAGAAACAATTGTAGAAGAAAAAGAAGTTGAGAAAAAAAAATCAGGAGTTAGGGAGTAGACAGAAGATGATGATGATGAGATGGGTAATATAGTAGACCTATACTATGAGTTGTAAAAGAATTTCTTGGGACAAGGAAACTTAAGAGGAGGGTAGTGTCATAACTTGGCAAAATGGCTAAGTCATTATTTAATATTTCTTTTTATTTTATTTTCTTTTAGTTTCTGATTATCATTTTCCTTTTTTTTTTCTTTTCTTTTCTTTTCTTATTGATAGATGTATGAGAGAAGAGTGACTCATGGGGAAGCGTGGGATAAAAGGAAGGGTTAGGGTTACTCTTCATGTATAAATAGTATACAGAATCTAACGGAAACTCTATCGAGTTCTCTTTGTTAAACACTGAACAAAGAGTAGTTGGCTTAATTCTGGCATGGAGTTTGGCTCTCTGATATCATTTCTAAGACCTGACCTTACAAACAAGCAGTGTTAAATAGTTACTTGTACTCTTCTCAGTATAAACTTTATGCTACAGGTACTCTTGTCACCTGTCTACACAGAGAATTGACAGTTACTCCTAAGAGACTATCTAGAGTAGAGATCTTCTTTGTGGAGTAATAGCCAAAGTACTATTAGGGCAGTAGTAAGTAAGGCAGTAGGACTCTGGCTAGATGAAGATCTTGCACTCCAGCAAACGTAGTTGTTGTCAATAGGCAATGAATGCTCTTAGTAATCACCCTAGGTGGATGTTCAGGAAGAACTCAATAGAGTTCTTCATTAGATTGCTCGACTACTTATACAAATTCCTATGGTGGCTATGCTACTACTAGTTTATGATCACATGTTCTTCTGGAATGTTTTGTCATCTGATCTTTGTCATGTGACCTACTTATCTAAGTTTCCACACTATTTATATCTCAACCCTATTATACAACTTGATGTTAGAGATCAAATGTTCAAATGCGTGGGAAACTCTTTCCTCTCTGGGGCTCTCATAATATGGCCCTCCCTTCAAGATTTCTTGTCCTGAGGAATTTTTCCATCGATTCCAATTCTTATCCCACCTTTTCTCTCTTTTTCTTTCATATCTCCTTTTCCCCCAACCATATAGCAGTTTAGCCATAAATTCCCTTGGTAACTCTTAGCTAAACTCTTTTTCTTCTTCTTCCAGTTCCTGTTGCCTGAGTTCTTCTACCTCTTCCCCATACTTCCTCTCAAACTCTTCTACTAATTCTTTTGCATTTTCCAGATTTTCCCTACTTTCCCATATGTCTTCTTCTGCTGTATACCCTTTCCATTGTACTAAGAACTTCTCCTTTCCTTATATTATTTGTTTATTCAGAATTTTCTCCACTTCGAATTCCTCTTCTCCTTTAATAATGACTAGTTTCGGCGGTGCCTTCTTTTGTTCCTCTACTTGTGGTTTGTAAAGTCGTACTCTACTTATGTTAACTACAGGATGTATTCTAATAGATTTAGGTAGTTCTAATTCTATTGCATTGCTAGAGACAATCCTCTTGATCTTATAGGGTTCTATGAAACGTTCTGTTAATTTTTTTGATCTCCTCCCTTTCATTTGCCATTTTAAGTCCTTTGTACTTAATAGTACTAAGTCCTTTACTATGTATTCCTCTTCCTTTTCTCGTTTTCTATCTGCAAACTTCCTCATTTCCTCCTATGCTTTTCCTAATGCTGCTTTTGTCTCCTCCTGGATTTTTCTCATTTTCTTCACAAATTTTCCTACTACATTGTACTTCTCTTTCCTTCTGCCTTCAAATCCTATCCTCAGGTCTTGTCCATAATTTACTCTAAATAGTGAATTTTTTGTTACTACGTGATTTTGTTATTGTATGCAAATTCTGCCGTTTCTAGCCAATTTAGCCATTGCTCTTATCTATGGTCAATGAAGACCCTCAGGTACTACTCCAACTCCTGATTTATCCTTTCTGTTTGCCCATCAGTTTGCAGGTGATAGACCGTTGAGAGTTTTGTTTAGATACCTAGTAAGTCGTTCACCTCCTTCATCATTCCCACTGCAAATTGTACTCCTCTATCTGATATGATGCTTTCTGGGAGCCCATGCAACTTCCATACATAATCTCAAAACAATTTGGTAAGCCCCTTTGCTGATGTCTTTTCTATTGTTAGTATGAAGTGCACCATTTTGCTAAAACGGTCCCATACTACTAGAATGGCGTTATATCCCTGAGCTAGAGGTAGTTTAGTGATGAAGTCTGCTGAGATATGACTCTATGGTTTTTCTGGGATCACATTTGGCATTAATTTGCCTGCTGGTGCCTCGCTTTGGTTCTTGTATCTTTAACAAGTATCATATCTGTCTATGTATCTTCCCACCTTCTTTGTTACTTCTGGCCACTAATAGTTTCTAGTGACCAACTCCATTATTTTCCACCTTCCTCCATGCCCTTCTACTAGGGTGTCGTAGTGCAACTGTATTACCTTCCCTCTCAGTTCTCTTTCTGGTACATATATTCTTCCTTCTTTTAGTACTACCCCATTGTCTATTTCCCACTCTTCATCCCTCAGTGTTTTTACTCCTGCTTTCTTTAATTCTTCCACTGCCTTCACTACTCTTTCATCTTTCTCCTGTACTCTTTTTATTCTTTCTCTTAGATCTCTTTCTTCCACTATTGTTTTTACTCCTCTCACCCATTTGGGCTTTATTAGCATCTGGTCCTTGTTATCTCTTTCCACCCCTTCCTGCCAATCTAGTCTTCTGCTTAGTCTGTTTGCCTTCTCTATACTTTTTCCTAGAATATGCTTCAAGGTAAAGTTAAATCACAAGAGGTACAAGGCCTATCGCACTTGTCTTTGATTTAACTTCTGGCTCATCATGAAGTATTGGAGATTTTTATGATCTGTCCAAATTTCGAATTCCAGCTTGGCTCTCTCCAAATAGTGCCTCTATGCTTCGAGGCATCTGATGACTGCCAACATCTCTTTGTTGTGGATTTTGTAGTTATGCTCTGTAGCGTTTAACGACTTAGAGATAAAGGCTACTGGCCTCCACTTTCCGTTCTCGCATTTTGTTGACAATACTCCTTCTGTTGCATAGTCCGAGACATCTGCCTTCACTCTTATTTTCTTATCTATGTCTGGGATCACTAAAACCAGTTCCGTAGTGAACACTGCTTTGAGCTTTCCAAACACTTCCTCTTGCTTTTTTTCCACTTCCATTTTTGCTCCTTCCTGACTAGCACATGCAGTAGTACCACTATTCTAGCAAAGTCTTTTATGAATCTCCTATAATAGTTGGCAAGGCCTAGGAACTTTTGTACTTCCTTGACATTTCTCAGTGCTGGCCAGTTGAGAACCCCCTCCACCTTTTCCTTTTGCATCTCTACACCCTTTGGACCAATCACTACTCCTAGGAATTCCACTTCTCTGACCTTCTACTTGCATTTTTCTGGTTTCACGAATAAGTCATTCTTCTCTAACCTTCTGAGTACTTCGTTTACTAGTTCGTCATGCCCCTCCTCTGTATCTGTGGCTACTAATATGTTGTCAATGAAGGTCGCTATATCCCCTTGGTTAATGAGGTCTCAGAATAGGTTATTTATCATTGTCTGGAAAGTGGCTGGGGAATTTGTCAGCCCAAAATACATGACTGTGGGCTTATAGGCTCCAATATATGTTGTAAACGCTGCCTTCCATTCGTCTCCTTTCTTGATCCTGATATTGTTATATTCCCACCTCAGATCCAGCTTCATAAACACCTTCCTTTTTCCTACTCCGTCCAATATGTTCACAATGAGGGGTAGGAGGTATCCATTTTTTATTGTCCATTGGTTGATGTGATGATAGTCTTGCACCATCTTTCGCTTTTCATCCTTTTTTGCTACAAAATATACCAGCGATGTCTGGGGAGATTTGGATGGTTGAATATATCCTTTCCTCAGTTGATCCTCTACAAATGTTTATACTTTCTCTCTTTCTTTCCTCGATAGAGAATACACTTTCCTCTTCTTTGGCACAAAGCCTTCTTTTAATTCTATTGCATAGTCCCAGGTTTTCTGTACTGGCATTCTTTCCAACTCCTTTTTTCTGAACACCTTCCTCCATTTCCAAAACTTCTTAGGTACTAGTTTCCTTAGTACCTCTTCATCTTCATCTTTCTCTACTCTCTTTACTTCTCTTTTTTCCTCTGGCTTCCTTTTTCCACATATGAGTAGGCATCGTGTTATTTTTACTTCCCCCTTCTCCCAATCTATTTCTGGATTATGGATGGCTAGCCATGGTATCCCTAGTATAACCTCTGTTTTCCCCAAGTTACATACATTCATTCTAACTCTTTCTACATGTTCTTTGAAGAACATATTGCGCTTGACCTGGTGTGTTATTGCTCCTCCCACATTTATTGTTCTATCTACGTTTTTGACCATTAGGGGTCTCTTTATCCTCTCCATTTTGAACCCTTTTTCTTTTGTGAAGGTCGTATCCATGAATAGATCTATTGCTCTACTATCTAGTAGAGCTTTTACTGCTACCCCCTCATGATTTTCTAGTTTTTCTAACCCCACTTTCATCCATACTTCTCTTAGCAGCCATAATGTGTGCCACATGTCTCTTGCTCTCTCAGTGTTTTTTGAACAACTTAATTTATTGCCCAGTTTTTCTGGGTGCAACATACTGTATTGGAGATTAGCCAAGAGCTCACTGTCCTCCATTTTCTTTTGCCGACTCTTGCGGCATTTCCACTACTCTTGCTTTCCCTCTATCCTAACAATTTCTGGCCATGTGGCCAAACTTCCCACAGTAATAACACTTTCTATCTCCTTCCATTTCTCTATTCACATCTATTGCATTTGGGTCTCTTCGTGGACCCATTTGATATCATCCTCTGCTAAATGTATTTCCTTCTCCTCCCCTATTTCCTCCTATATGCAGAACTCTTGCCTGCCAGGTTATTTGCCCCTCTCTTTCTCCATATGACCCTCCTCCAAATCCTCCCCTTGGCTACACATTTCCCCTTGGGCGTGCCCAATTCCTCCCCAATATTCTCTCTTCTATCCTACTCTGTCTTTGATTCCTATCTAACCTTACTGCCCTTTCCTACCACTCTCCTATGGTGGTCGGGGGCTCTTCTGCTTCTGCCAACTTTCTCCTTATTACTCCGCTTAATCCTCTCTTGAATTCTTCGATGAGGGGTTGTCCCTCATAGCCACTCTCTCTAGTGACTTTTTTGAATTCTTGGACATATTCATTACATGTCCTGCTCCTTTGCTCTATTGTCTACAACTGCTCTATTTTCCTCTTTTCTTCCGATGTTTCTCCGAAATCATTTTTGATTTTTGAAAACAGTTGCTCCACTATTTCTACTTCTAACTCTCCCTTGGCCAGTTCATCTATCAAGTTATCTTTCCATGCCTCTGCTACTCCCCCCTGCACATAAGATAACACCCAGGCCACCTGGGTCATTGCTGCTTCCTCCATCATCTTCATCCTTATATATATATGAGCCACGTTGATGAATGCGCTCACATTCTCCATTCTTCCATTAAAGACTTGAGGCCTTGCGACCTCTACTCTGCTCTCCTGTTACTGGAGAAGCATGGTGTTGACCTGCTGTTGTAGGGTGGCAATCATGGTGAGGAGTTGCTCCTCGCGGTGAAAGGGTGCAAAAGGGAATTGCACACTGGGACAAACAAAACCATGCTGTGCTAGCTCCCAATTGCGTGCTAAAGGTCCAAGAGGAGATAATCAAAGTTGAAGGTTTATAAATAATTAGAAAATAGGAATTATATGCAGCTCCAATAAAATATACGTTGGTGGTTATGAAATGATTGTAAAATCTCTCTAGATTGTCGTCACATAGCCTTCCTAAGGTGTCAACCTTTACACATTGTAACAAAAGCTCCTCTGGAAAATACAGTTAGTTGATCACTCATGGACCCTCTACACTCAGTTGCCCCCTTGTTTGCACCCCCAACACTGAACCTTATGGGTGTGATGTAATCCAAGTATACACCTAGCCAAGCTTTCCCAGTCTGCTGTCCTCTCCGAAGCCTATCCAAGTTGCATCTGCATCTTCTCCCTAGATCGAGTTCTGGGTATATTCTATGTTCTTCTCAAGACACCCCACTAGTCCCAGTCTTCTTACTCTCAATAGATTCACATTTACGATTCCAGAAGCAGTATAGATGGAGGTAAGAGTCAAGAGGTTCCTCTCTTATCCAACTGCACACTGGATACTATATTAAAATGATTACAAAGCCCTGAAACTTAAGGAATAAAATATAAAAAGGAAACTGTTACTACTTTTGGTGTTCCTTCAACCTCTTCTCGTGCTAAGTCCATCCCAATTCCCAGTGATGACATGTTCTTAGGGTGACGCATTTTTTTCATCAAATCCTTCTTATCAAAGATAACGCGTCTTCATTGTCGCTTCTCTCTAGAATATTCTTCCTGATCTCCCATCACTCTCTTTGATGCTGCTTTGTAAGAAGGTCTTCCTTGATTACCTATTAAGTAGTCAGTAAACCTTGCTTAATGTCTAGTATTTCTGAGTCGCGTCCTAGGGCCCATTTATCTAAATATAATTGATCT
>Ga0153960_1000183_pt1 | contig 13571 bp, 6 predicted proteins | sample TSFL044MetaG_FD_102274 | JGI IMG/M metagenome (GOLD analysis project Ga0153960, IMG submission 102274) | Attine ant fungus gardens microbial communities from Florida, USA - TSFL044 MetaG | ecosystem: Host-associated > Fungi > Mycelium > Unclassified | place: USA: Florida, Withalacochee...
CAAATAATAATATATCCAATGCTCACATACCTGTAGATTAAGTGCAGGATAATCTTCTTCTTAGTCATTAATAGGATTAACACCAGAAGTCCCTTTTGGGGTGATGAAACAAAATCCTCTAGTTGGTACAGATAGTACCAACTAGAGAAATGATGACACTGACATAGTCTCTGAATTATAAAAAACTGGGATCAGACGAGACTATCAAGCTTACCCAGGAACTGGCAACACAGAAGGATAGACCTGTTAATCCTGTTCTTCAAGATAACACCTCATAAGACTCACTGAAGAACTATATAGTATAGAATCAGCATCAAATAGCAAACTGTGAACAAAGAACAAAACTCACCTCATACCAGCCAGTTACAGCAGGGTTGTGCCAAATGTTTAGATACCCTTGCAAAGCATAATAGTTGAGGTGATTGCTTCCTCATTAAAGATGAGTAGGGTCACCTAGGCAAGAAATATTGCAGTCTACTTTGTCTTCAATAACACTATTGGTCCTTGTGATATTGGTGATATTACCACAGACTACATAGCAAGATCAGTATTGAATTCAACATGTGAACTTGAGGATATACAACATTGAAAACCAAACTAGACAGAAATTCAGTCAACGACAGGTGATATAATACAATAAGGACATCCCACTCCCCTCAATCCTAGTGGCAGAATAACCAAAGGTAGTACACTACTCCATATACATGGTAGCAAACATATTCAGGAGCCATTTAATCAACTATAACAAAATACATGTATCTTGTGCCTCACTATCACAAAGATCATCTACCGTAAATGAAGATCTTACTGTAGACAACCAGCATAATTATAGTCTCCTGGCAGTTTAACCCTTTGCAGAGAAGGAACAGTGAAGGCTACAACATTGCCTTGTCCATTGAATAAATAGCAATATGGGCAGAACTACTGCATGCTTCACTAAATAACAAGTATAGGGTCAAGTTATGATGTGTACAAAAAGTCTGAGAATTCATGTAGGTGGAATTACCACTAGCACATGCCATATTACAAGAGGACTTGTCATGATAACAGCTCTATCAACCAAGTTTGGACCATACACTGGAAAGGATGACACCTAATGACAACATATAACCCTTTGTTTGAAAACTCATACTCATAACATTAGACTAAGTATTGATTGTCAATTTCATGCTGAGAGAACACAGAATAAAAGTTACTTACTGGGAAATCCAAGGCTATTAACTGTAAAGTTCTGAGTATCACAAGTCTTGACACAAAGCTCGACTGTCATATTCTGATCATCGGGAATATGGTTCAGTAGGATATGCCTATTCACTGACAATTCTTTGACATGTCAGATACTACTCACATATAGGGTAAGGTTATATGCCCATCCAGTTGATAAACCAGATAAAAGAGTAGTGAAAGTACATATAGGCTCAAATACATCTCTGTAGTTTTCATCCAAGATACAATCACTAAGAGCAAAGTTCAATGCATAGTACTTGCTCTTCATCATACCAATGTTCTGACAACAAAGTTAAGTCAACCAGAGAGAATGCCTTATTCAGATTACTCACTCATACTTCTTTTGTATCTGGGAAACACTTGTCATACTTATAAAAGCTCACAGTCATGATGCAGTCAGTGGTATATAAAGCATCCTTAACACCAACCCTATGATGAATATCAATGACAATGTATAAAATCAGTTATGATACCTAACAAAAATTATTTCAAAAGACATTAATAGGCTAGTGCACATACCGTAATAGCTCAAGGATTTCCAATACAATGTCTAGTTTGAGGAATGAGTCAAAAACAACCCTATAGTAGAGGTACGCCTAATCTAGCAATGTACTATTGACATAGCAGAGTCTACTTACCTCACTTTTTTTGATATGACTCAGTCTAGCTGCTCCCTCTAAAAGGCCATATTGGAGAAGGGGGAATGAAAGGTTGGAACCCTAGTTTACCCATGGATTGACTGGCTGAGACAGAGCAATAGTCAAAGAGGCCCTCAAAAACAGGAAAATTGTCTCCAATGTTAACTAAATTGGAAGAGCAGAAATGGTCAATGCAATCCTTAACATGGAGATATGAGCATACATTTGCGTATTTCCCTCACAAAAGAGTTCATGTTTGAGGGTGTGATTTTGCTAAGGAATTTGATGTAGTCATCTGAGTGGAATTGGGTTATTTCTTGCTTTGTTACAGGTTTTGCATGCTTTTTAAATGTCAATCAAGATATTTGTGAAGGGAAATCATGAGTTCAAGAGTTATAGTGCTTGTCTTCAGATTATAACCTTGCTCATTTGTCCTCAAAGTGAGTGCAGAAAATTCAACTTGCCTTATTATCTGTACTTAAGGAAGTGGCATAAACAAGGTCCCTCCTATTGGGAATCTATTGACTAGCTCCACTGTAGTAGTCAAATTGACTATTGTGTAGTGCAATTCTGGCCCTGTTAGGAGACCAATTGCAGTTTTCAACCCTACTTATAATGAGCTTCCAACAAGATTGAGTATCTACGAGACATTATATGACCACAACGTCAGTCCTATGCATCTGCACCAGGGCATTTCAGTATTTCTCCTCAACCACCTTCTGATAACTGCTATTCTGAGCTCCAGTAAACAGTTTGCATTGTTGATGAAATGTCTGTGACCAACTTCAATAGTAGTGATTTGGAAACAAGAACCATGTAATAACCCTTACTTGTCATCTCCAGTTCTATGTTTCACAAAAAACAAGTTCCATATTGATGCAAAAACCTCATAAAATCAAAGTTCCTTCTATATCTCATATCCTTTCTCCTATCCAAGGGTACTCCCTTTGATAAGACTATGTATATGACTATGATTATATCCATTGCAATACCCAGATTTGTAAATACTGGAAATGCAGAACATGCTTTAGGAGCACATATCAAGCAAAAAATGTAATGAACTTTTGCTTAAATCCTCCTAGTAACTTGAGGTCAAAGCTTTTAGTCATTCTTAACTACCAGTCTAACAAGAACCAAAACAAACTCAGTAATATAACAGCAAATGTTGTAAGTATTCTTGGCTTTTTACTGAGACCATGTGCATTTCAACAGACTGCACAGTGCTCATAAGTATCCTCATTCATACTAGATAGAGTTAGTAATGCCTTTGGATCTGCAGTAGAACCAGCTAACCCCTAGCTGCATTTGTACACTGGTCCACATGACTAGTTTTATATAGGTTCCCTATTGTTGATGCATGTTTAGCTCACTATCTTCCAAGCCTTGAGTTCAAGGTCATTCAAGCTTGATAACAGCAATAACATCATTTGTGGGCATGATACAAGGGTTAACCCTAGATTGTGACAAACCTATCAGGACCACTATAAATCTTGACTGAGTTGCCATTGCAAATTATGGAACAATCCATATTGTTTTCCTAAGTCATGGCAGCATTCAAAGCAAAACTATAATCTATGAAGATGACAGTGAACCAGCATTAATATTTTAAAAGAGACATACAACATTCCATGTATAAATATTAGATGGGAGCTTGTCCTTTCCTATCCATATGAATGCCACTTACTCAGAAAATTCCATAGACCATAACCCATTTGAAAGCAAGCAGTGGTATAGAGTCCATTTGTCAAAGGACTACTAATGTCCATACTGACCCTAAAGAGTGAGGTACACCATTGACAGCATCACTATACTATCCACAATCAATTGTCAATCATGAGTTGTGGATTCCACCCAAATAAAATCACAGAAGCAGAAAAAAAAGTAATCCTCTTGTAAGGTATCTAAGGATAAGAAAGACAAGCAATCTGCTAGAAAGCTGATATATGGTGCAGCACCAAGGATACCTAAAAGTCAACATATTTCCCCTAAGAAACTATTAGATCAGATTTGATAATAAGACATCATCAAAGAAACAATCTAAAAATAGTGTTGAAAATTTCACAGATTGATCAAGCATGAATAAATAAGAGGAAACCTAAGCAAATTGCAAGGCATAAAAGGAAACAAAAAAGAACCATATGTCTAACAACCCAAAGAAGTCCAGTTTCCAATGATTTTTGGAGCTGTAGGGGAGAAGAAGTCTGACCACTCTAGAACAAGTTGAAATGTCTACCTGCAGTGCAAAGATCAGATGTATTCCTTGCACAAGGCATATTGCAATCAGATGCTATAGTATTGGTACTAGCATTATCGATGAAATTATCCCAATTTGTCAATCAAAAAAGAAGAAAGCAAGACAAATAAAAAGTACAAGGTGTAAAAGGGAAAAACTGTATTATGCCTAAAAGCAAGCATAGTATATAGAGGCAAAGATTAAATAAATATTGTACCTACTAAAAATTGTAATCAAGAATAACAGGAGAGTTCAAGCCTAGTTATAAGATGTGACCTATATAGTACTTACAGATAGATGAGATCTCAACTTAAATTTTACTTCCTCACATCCTCTATCTCCTAAGCAAAGACAACATCTGCATTATGACTCTCCTCTTTAGTGAGAAGCAAGGTAGCAAATCCTAAAACCACAGAAGACTAATGAGAGTTGTTGAGCAGTAGTGCAAAATAGAGACCAAGAACTGAAACTTACTTCACAGAACAGCAAATGTTCCTATCTTGTCAGTAAGTTTTTTAAAACGAGAACAGAAGTAATAGCATCCACCTTGCTGTAGGCTATGGAAATACTATGAGCAAAGGTCTTATATTGAGTGAGAAACCCTTTCACAGGATAATACTATCTAGTGTATTCATTAATAAAGATACAAAGTAGTCTATAATTCCATTTGAGACTTACATAGGTTGTAAGGTTGGGCCTGAAGTCGCAAAATAATTGAAGTAAAGCAAAGTTGACTATAAATGCGGCTTTGCTAAGTATATGGGACAAATCTCAGTACAGTTACAATTATGTTACTAAAGAAGATCTTGAACAACTGTTCCTGAGGAGAGCCTGACAAATCGTTAAATCCAATATGTTGTAAGTATCTAAGCTCAGATTGATACCATAGAAATAGATCTATAGTAAAAGTAAGATATCCAGAAGAAGCTTGAGATGTCACCACTCAGAGAAGTATGCAGCAAATACCTTGAAATGGATATTATTCTGAGTTAGCACTTCTGTTTGAGTAATAGAAGCCACCAAGATCCTCTTTTTCTTTTAGCGAGTTGGAGCAAGTACTGATCAGTACACCATTAAGTACTAACCCAATCAATATAAGTGTTAGAGTGATATAAGTAATCTGATTATAAAATAAACACATATTCTGGTGATTCCAAGCAACTTTAACTCAATTTCAGTCAAAAAAGATAGGACAGGACAACCTTCTTCTTTGACCTCTTTGAGCTCTAACCAGCATGTCTTATTTTCAGAATCAGTTAGGGTTAGGGCTAAAAAGCTCAGTTTAAATCCTAGACCATGTCAATAGGAAAGAAGGAGGTTAGAGTTCAAATAAATGAGATATAAAGTATCAGTACTTGAAGTGCTTAAATATTTTGATATATGATCTCAGAGACAAGTGATTAATCAGGTGATTAATTCATGAGGTACAGCCGGACCCTGTGAAAATTGAGTTGTAAAACCCTGGTATCTACTGCTGCTGGGTGAGGCCTTAGCAATCAAGACAAACATGCATCAGAAGGTGATATCTGACTGTAGTCACAAAATCTCATATCATTTGTCTTCATCTGACACATCTGCTTTTCTTTAAATTTTGGCCTTATCAAGAGTAGAATTTTAATAGCTAGCATATATTGGGGGTCAGGAACTATAGCAACAAGAAGAGTTGAACTCTCATCTATCATACAAGCTAACTATCAAGATAGTCTTCAAGTTTGCGTAAATGGTAAGTATGCATATCTCCTTGATTATTGTTTAATGACAAAACATAGAGTCTCTATTCTCTATCAAGTGATTGAACAGTTTTTAAACAGCCAAAGTTTTTATACTGTGGTTTTATGTGAGTTGTGAGTTACAAGTTCATTGCTTTTTTGTGTACATCTGATTATTATCTGATTATTCCATATTGATTCATTCCCTACATAAAGTTTTAATCCTCCCATATGAAATAAATTGGCTCCTGTGAAATAAATTATACATAAATTTATATAGATGCTCAGGCAATGTAGTACTAGTAAAATGATGATGCAACCTAATGGAGACTCCACCCTGACTGCAAAGGCATGGCCATGACAGTCCACTTCAATAAAACAGTTGAGGGAATGGAAAATTACAGTAAATAGTATTAAGTTAAATATCTCAGGAGTCACCTATAAAGGTAGACAACTGAGGGAGTTGCAGGACAAGAACAGGATTCTATAGAGAGGTATTCTAGTCCAGTTGTTCAGTTGCTACAGCAGTGGAATAGAAGAAAAATTTGCATCAATGTCATTATATGCAGATAACATCAGTATATAAATTATATAAGAGCACCCAGACTAGAAGATCAAATGTCTAAGCAGATATGGTTAAAAGTAAACCCCTTCAAGTAGAAGCAGCAACTGTTGTTCATCTTGAATATGATGGCCTGTACAAAGGCTTAATCAGAATGAGAAAAGTAAGTTGCATCAAATAAAAATAAAAATAAATCAAGACAACTCACTGGGCAACAGAACAGTAACTAGTATCAGTCACCAGAAGTCTTTGTTTACCATTCAGACTTGGTGGCTGAGCCCAAACTATGAAGATATCTTCTCTACTACTAAACAAAATTAAACATGCTTTGTTGTTTAGATTGCAAAGTACTTCTTACCTCCCAGACTAGTCTCTCTCTCATGTCTATAACTGCCATGTGGAATGCTATGAACTATACCCAGAGGCCAAATTTTCAGAAATATGTTCCAGATTGGGTATCCAGGAGACTTACCCTTTGATAGAGAAACTCGAAGGGTTAGAGGCTATCAGTAGACTCTATATGCATACTATGGCATTGGTTTGTGCACATGATGATTGTTACATGCTCTTTTTTACCAAAGGATCAATACAGAAGTATTACAGCATTGTATATGATATGAAGAGGAATGACCTACCAAAGGAATAGAATATTGTCTTTGCTTAGCAGTTGGATCACAGCTACTACTGAACCTACTTCTGAGTCAAGGCCCCACCTCATGACATTAGGCCATCTATTACTATAGACTGAATTGACAAAGTAGAATAGAATATCAACTATTTATTGACTTATCTTCCATTTGATGCTACTGACACCCATAATATAAGTACATTTCTACTGAAAACAAGGTAGCCTGAGCATATTAATGGCCTAGACCTTAATAATCTATGCACTTTGATAAGCTCACCAGACCATGATGAGTTCTCATATTTGAAGACCACTGTGAACTAGATTGTGAATGTAGCTATAAACTGTCTTGATTATACTGCCCTGGACATCTTGCAACAACTAAATACAAAAGATTTTACATTGTGAGTTCTTATTTTTGAAAGAAGAAAAAATTACTTACTTCTTGGACAGTGGAGTCTCACATGACCCCTTCCACAAAGTATTGAAGTTGTAATCTAGCTATATACAAATTCTTGTTTGCTTTGTTGCATTTTTGCTTCATGACAAAGGAGATTACCTGCTTCTTCTCCCCTCTGATGTTAATGCCCTGATCAAAGCATTTGCTTAGACCTCTCTGTCATCTCAGCTTCTATCTCCAATCTTTGAAAATGGAGAAAACCTATACTATATCAAACTTGTGAAGATTCTAATGAAAATCTGAACACAAACCTAGGAACTAACCCTAGGTAACTTTATGACAGATTCCACCATGTGTTTCGTCACCCTTTCTTGCATCAAAAGAGACTATGGCTAGGCAGAGCTTACTTAGGTTACACCATTGTTGGCAAAAATGATATATAACATGTGGACAATCTTCTTATTTAATCTTCACTTTTATGACATAGGACCTGTAGATGTTTGTAAAAGTCTCTTCTATTGCCTACCAAACTCTATCACTTCCTGTCTTTACATAGTATAATGATCAATAGACCAAATTTGTTTGGCATGGAGCAAAGATTATGCTTTCAATGTTCTATGAAATGGGACAAGAGTTAATGCAACTAACTTATGAGACTTTCTTTGACAAAGTATTTCTTAAAATTGATTGGAATGTCTCTGGGTACCTCATAGATGATTTGTTCAATACTAGCCCTAGATATAGCTTTGTTACTGATGCTTGGAATAGCAAGTACTATGATAGAATGGCCTTCATGTATGAAATTATAGAAATACCTTATTTGTGAAAGAAATTTGTCATTGCTGTAATACCTAAAGGAACGTCTCTGTTGAACTTGGCATGAGCTAAGACTTGGCTGAACAACTACTCATATGCACTGGGATGGCTCATGACAAATACAGAGATAGAAGGAGGATCACCAAGCAAAGGAACTGAATTAACTTGCATCTAGCTGTTGAATACACTCTATTGAACACGAGGACTTTATACAATTGGATCTTGCATTGCCATCTTTTGTCAGTACTCCAAGACGTCTGCAAATATAGAAAGAGATACCTTGATCTCTCACGTTCTTAATGCCTTCAGCCAAGAAATTATTAAAATTGTTGTCTTCAAGGCCCATCTGTTTGCCTAGCAGCTAATCAAGATATTGTATCCCAACAAACCCAATCTCTTGTCACTATGGTGCACCAACTTCTTTGTCAAATATGATTAGCTCTTCAATACTGAAGATATATCCAGTACTCTTTGTATAGTTAGCCTGAAATTGTTGGAAACTCCTCTTGGAATTAAAGACTATTGACAAATGTCTATCTTCATCAGAAGAATGCACTGTCCAACTCTGGAGTCGATGTTTGCATTGAGTGAAGATGACAATAAGGTAGCACTACAGACAGGGTACTCAATGGCAATGGAAAAATGTATTTATGGGATTTTGAGTGAATATCTAGGCCAGCTCCCAGAAAACTTGATTGAATCATATGTAAAGGTGAGTACTGAGTGGCAAGTACTTATGCAGGTACCTAAGGACAGGAAGCAAGTCAAGTTAACCAATTTTACTGATAAAGTGACATAGGCTCAATATATCTCACCAGACAAGTCCCCTTACCTCCATAATTAAACCCCTGAACTGCCTATTGTTCAATATGGAACAATACTTACTCCTACAAGTGTTTACTCCTTGTTATCTAAACTCTCTTCATGACCCTCGAATCAAGAGGCATCACTCACTATGACAGAATTAGCATCATCTCTTCAATCTCTTATGCAATCCCCTCACCTTTGAATATGAATTTGAACTTGCATGATAAACATCAAGTTGAAAAAGATAGTCATGTTACTGAAACAAATGCTAGGAAGGTGATAGTAAAATACCCCTTCTTTCTAGTCAAAACCCATCTAACACTATTGCAAGAATGTCATATCATATAAGAACTGGCTTGATGGTCAGGGAGCAAGTAAAACCCTCTTGTCAGATGCTGATCTTTGGGGTCAGCTTGGTGATAGGATTAGTGATGATGCCTTATATCAGATAATGGCCCCCCAATCGCAAAATGCTAGTTTAACAGACAACAATATATATAATATTTGTAAAATCCTGTTCTACCATTAATGACTGCTTTTCTAGGATATGTTGAACATAGAGAATACCACTCTTAAGGCAATGAGATCAATCTTGCAAATGCCCAACTACAATTGGGTATCAGATGAGTAACAAAAGACAGTTATTTGCACAATTAAAGAAAAAACAGACGTACTTATTGTACTTCCTATTAGAAGTAGAAAATTGATAGTCCCCATGATAGTCACACATCAGTCACCTACCAAGACATTTGTCATTATTGTCCCCTTGATTTCACTGCTTGAAGACTGGGAGTATCATCTTAAGAATACAGGAATACCATATAGTGTCTTTAGGAATGGCATCTTTGACTTCTATAGCTCTTTGTTAATCCTGACAACAGTTGATCTTGCTGTCAGAAGGGAGTTCTCTAAGGCAATAGGAAGATCATATGCCTTGGATGGTTTTGAAGGGATATTCATTGATAAAGTACATAACGTGTTTGTATCAAGAGACTTTCATACATATATGCAGTTATTGTGAGGAATTTGCACTCTCTCTTTCCCTATAGTTATCATATCTGGTACATTACCTGTTACAATAGAGAGGCCATTGATCGCTAAGCTTAACCTACAAACTAATACTGTTGTTGTTTATTGATCATCCAACTGCTCTGAGTTAAAGTACATCATTGAACCCTTTTTGACATTACAAAAAGAACTATACAAGTGTATACAAACAATTGTCAGATTGCACAGGCTAAAGGAGATAAAAAGGAGACTCATATTTGCTAATACCATCTATGATGGAGAAACCTCAGCTGCGATGCTTGGTTATAAGTTCTACTGTTTGAAAAATGAGATTTATGTATATATTATGAAAGACAAATAGAACGTTGTCATAGACCATTACAATCCTGAGATTACAGCTTTTTGGAGAGGTATAATTGAGAGGTAGAGGTGAGGTATTAAAGAAACCCATAAACTTCTTGTGGCAACAACTACCTTCTCAACAGGCAATAACTATCCTCAGGTCTGTCTTATTGTCTTGGCAACAACTCCGTTCAACATAAGTATAGCTATTTAGAAGATGGGCAGAGCAGGGAGAGATAAAGAACCTGTAACATATTATATATTACCTTTTAAACCTACAGTTTTTTGCCGACTACTCAATGATCCATAGGATGTTATTGGTCAAAAAGCAATTGAACAGATAATATGGAATTTGACTGAGTGCTTACAACTATGCATCACATGGTATATTAATAATAAGGGTGGTGTATCATGTCTTAAAGACATGCAGAACGAGGTCTGTAGCTGGTATTGCCCTATTGTTGAGTTCTCCATTGTGCCTTCCTCTCAAGTACTGAGTAAACCTATTCAACTCTATGAAACTGCTCCTAATCAAAATATGCCCAAATAACCTGGCAATATTCTTGAGGTCTTCAAAAAGGTCCTAGTACTATTGTCTTCTTTGGTTGACCCCCTATTGTTCTCTACCCCTATTCAAACCCTTCATCATGAGAACCAAGAATTCTCCCCTCAGTATATGGAATATAGTGAAGAGAGCAAACCACTCTTTGTGGAAGAATTAAGGGCTGTAAAAAAGAGAAAAATCAATGTCAAACTCACTACCCAAGAGTATGTTGTGAGACTCAAGCACATGGTCCAAGCAATAGATGGGAATTGTACAGTCTATATGGTAAACAATCTAGACATCAGCAAAGAACATGATCATATAGCTAATTACTGTCCTTAACCTAGACTTTTGTGCATTTCTCAAGTGGAAGAAGAATATCTGGTATAATCCACAGACTCATAGAGCTATTTGTACATATTGCCACCTCCCTTAGATTGATGATAGCCTATATAAATGGATCTCACAGGGCAAGTCTGCTTTTAGTAAGTGCCCTTATCCAGATAGAACCTTATCTCTAGCATATACTATCTATTGTCATACCCTAACTCATTGCAGTATAGAGTCTGCCTTCAAAAGCCAATAGCCTACTGACATCTAGTATGCAAAATAGCTTTGCAGCAAGCCAGTTATAGCATTGAAAACAAACACCATGCTTATTTTACCATGGTTTATTAAGACACATTGGTTTCAGAAAAGTGAAGTTGTGTGAGAGTTGTGTAAGTCAGTGTAGTGGGTTGTACTGTACCTAATATGGACTGTCAGTTATGCTTGATAAATGTTAAATGTTATTGTCAAATCTATTATACTCTAAGAAACAAATCCAGGCTGAAGTAGAGAAATAGGTCTCATTGTAGTTGAATTTATCATTTGTTAGACCCCTAACCCTACCAACTGGAGGATTTCAGTGAATTGAATAGTGTTGTAGAGTTAACTAAATATTTTCCTCTCTCTAGGTTATCTATAAATGTCCTTTGCCTCACAAGCCAACTATGAACTGCTACTCAATTATGCAAGACAGTCAGATGTTGTTCTTTGGGAAAGCACCACAAAGCTTTCTTTTTTCGGTAGTCAAGACAGTCATGGCAGGATCAAGGAATTTATTGAGAAAAATTCATACTCATTAACATGAGTCTCAAATAGTTTAGTGCTTTCAGGTCGTTTGGCATTGTACTACCTTGTAATACTGTCAGCACATAGACTTAATATTATTTTACCACTTTGTCTGTTTCTTATCTGAGTAAGATTGCTTTTGGGGGTCTTTAATGAAAATATGCGAAAGCAAGAAAATTTTGATTTTGTAATAACATTCTAAGCAATTTGTAGGGTATATATTATTATGGACAGCATGTCTGTAACACCCTGGAAGGAAAGGCAAGAGCTACAAGAGTGCTCCAATATATTTGACTTGACATGGTAATGACTGACTTGTAATACAATCCTGTTCACACAAACAGCTGAGATCCAAGCTTAAATGGTACTCTGGCAGTCAACCACAGACTATCTTGTGCAACAGTTTGAGCAGAATGCTCAACTAGGGCTATTGGCATTTACAGATATCTTGCAAACACTATGGAAAGAAAAATATACACAGTCAATTGCTTAGCTATAAAGTAGTGTGGTATCTCACCAGCTGCCCTTCCTTAGCTAGTATGGGACTTGCAGGCTGATTCAATACTGGCTGTAAAGGAACTAGTGTTCAAGCCAATATAGACAAAGCACTATAGTCACTCATATACTTGGTATCACCCAGCAAGTCTGTCTTGGTTTGGATTACTATAAGGACCTTCTCTGCAGCTACCTCTAGGAATGAAGGGTATAGCATGGGAAAATAAGCCAAGAGAGTAAAATGTACCTATGACACTAGATGCTGAGTTTTGACTCTGAATCTACAAATAATGAAACCTGGGACATGTAGAAAAGGTCAATGGTGAAGCAGGCGATTGAGTAGAATGTAGAGGGGGACAGGAGGTTCTATAGGCAAAGGAGGTATGAGTGTGTTGATAGGAGAATGAGGCATAGTAATTTAGGATAATGGAACAGCAGCCAAGTCAGATTCATGGTCATTTGAGATGGTAGTAATAGCATGCATGCTTGAGTGAGTATTCTATACTTTTTCTAAATAAGTATTATGTGCTCTGAGGTGAATTGTTGCCTCTCGAGTTCTCTTTCTTTCTTGTCCTTAACCCTTGCCTTTCATCAGTTTCTCTCTTAATATATTCCAACCCTCTCTCATGTCTCATGAGTCTCTTTTTCTAAGCGACCCTGAATTCCATTTGTGTACTTATGAGTTTTTGAGGTTAATTAGACTAGTCTCTGGAAACATGTTCAAACCTTGTTGATCAGTGAGAAATTATAGTTATTGTTGCTCAGCATTGAGTTGCCATTGAAACTTATACTAGAAATAAGGTTTGTTGTATTGACAAGTGCAAGAGAGAGCTGAACCCAGAAAGGGTTTGAGAATTTATGATGATGGTTGGACCTGAGCTTGCTATATACCTTGGTCATAGCCTTAGTATCAAGCTTGTTCTCATGCATCACAGACCTTGATTTGTTTGCAAAGATAATAGAGCTGAGTATATAGATGATCTGTTTCTTGCTAACAAGAGGATAAGTGGATGTGTCAAGCTTGGCCTGTTGAAGGTCAGCATTGGAAGTTA
>Ga0153960_1000185_pt1 | contig 13459 bp, 14 predicted proteins | sample TSFL044MetaG_FD_102274 | JGI IMG/M metagenome (GOLD analysis project Ga0153960, IMG submission 102274) | Attine ant fungus gardens microbial communities from Florida, USA - TSFL044 MetaG | ecosystem: Host-associated > Fungi > Mycelium > Unclassified | place: USA: Florida, Withalacochee...
CCATAGAAGGTTGCCCGAGTGACCACTGCGTCTTGGCTCCAGAAAGAATAGGGTATATGATAGAGAATATTCACCAACTCAACCTCTCACCAAGATCACCCCTTACACACTCAAGAGAATCGCATTTACAACCTCAAGAGCTTCTGAAATGAAGGCAAGGGCCAAGAAGGCTCTCCCCATCAATCTCCACTCTGAGAAATATATTAGAATATTACAAATGTTAGAGACTCAATTAAAAAGAGATAGAAAAGGAAACTCTCCATTCTACCACTTTCCCTCACGTCTCTCCTCTATGACACTACCATGTGGCTATGACAGCCGTCACCTTCCTGTCCTCCATACCTCCCAGACATGACCATGTGATCCTGCTCTATCTCCATACTTCACTCCTGCTCATTGTTCCCCGAACCCCGAACTGGCTTCCTTCTACTCTGAATAAGGTCTAGAAACACATGACAGTGTGTCCTAGCATTAGCGATACGATCGTCATCTGGTGGCGCGTCCGTTTCTTGACTGAGTCCAGCAGTGATGGGATCACTAGTCACTGATAGACTTTTGATCTACTGTCTTGGTGTTATATTAGTCTAAGTCCGCTCTAGATTGAAATTATCTCACACTCCAAAGATATCTCTGAGCCTCTAATTTCTAGAGCTTCAACATTGATAGTCTGTATCTGAGAAACCTGATGCTAGCTCATCAGTCTTGCCTCCCAAGGTATATGCTTTTCTGGCATGTGATAGCTTGGCCATTACCTGATAGAAGGACCCAATCTTGGGTCTAGATTATGCCTGGGGCTTGTAGGAGTTCTCTAGAGTGGGTTTCAATAGTGAAATCCAGGGTTATAATTTTTATCCCATGCTATATTTCCGCAGAAAATTCTCTAGTAGCATAACAACACAACATCGGAACCACGTCAAAGAGGTATTAAAATGACTCTGTAAAGCAGGATTATACACAAAGGCAGAAAAATGCGAATTCCATTTAGATTCTGTAGAATATTTAGGCTATGTTCTATCACCATCTGGTTTGACTATGTCCAACGCTAAAGTGAAAACCATTTAGGAATGGCCAGAACCAAAGAAAATAAAGGATATTCAGTCCTTCTTAGGTTTTGCCAACTTCTACAGACATTTCATATTCAATTATTCAGACATAGTTATTTTGCTCACCTGTCTTACTAGAAAAAACACTCCTTGGAATTTTGATGATGATTGTAGGATAGCATTTAATACCCTAAAACAAGCCTTTACCTCCGCTCTTATCCTTACGCACTAGGTTCCCGACATACAGCTTGTCATGGAAACCGATGCCTTAGACTATGCCCTTACTGCTATTTTTTCCATTATGACTAAAGATAATGAGATCCACCCTGTAGCCTTCCACTCCAGGATGTTCTCCACTCCAGAACTCAACTATGACGTCCACGATAAAGAATTACTTGCAATATTTGAAGCCTTCAAAATTTGGCAATACTATTTGGAAAGTTCTGCTTCACCAATCGATGTTGTAACAGATCACAAGAACTTGGAATATTTCTCAACAACCAAGATTCTAATGTTGTTACACTACTAGAGAATTTTCTGTGGAAATGTAGCATGGGATAAAAATTATAACCCTGGATTTCACTATTGGAACCTACTCTAGAGAACTCCTACAAGCCCTAGACATAATCTAGACCCAAGATTGGGTACTTCTATTAGGTAGTTGCTAAGCTACCATATGCTAGAATAGCATATACCTCAGGAGGCAAGACTGATGAGCTAGTATCAGGTTTCTCAGAGATAGACTATCAATGTTGATACTTTAGAACTCAGATGTTAAAGGATACCTCTGGAATGCAATAGAATTTCAATCTAGAGTGGACTTGAACTAATATGATACCAAGATGACAGATCAAAAGTCTATCAATGGCTAATGATCCCATTACTACTAGACTCAGTCAAGAAGCAGACACGCTGTAGAGCAACAGGAATATTGATTACCTTTGTATGCACTTGCATGTGTTTCTAGATTGTATTCAGAGTAGAAGGAAGCCAGTTTGGAGATTAGAGGATGTTGGGTAGAAGTGAAGTATAGAGGTGGAGTAGAAGTATATGACTATGGCTAGTAAGCATGGAAGATAGGGAGGTGACATTTGTCATGTCCACATGGCAATGTCATAGAGGAGAGAAGTAAGAGAAGCTGGAAGAAGAAAAAGTTTCCTTTTTTATTTATTTTTAATTGAGTCTTATCAGTTTATACTTTTAATATAACACTCAGAGAGCCTAAGAGAAAGGCAATGGAATCTTGATATCTGCCGCCATCTCAAGGGCTTGAGAGTTATCTTATGGTACTTTTCTGAGTTCTAAGTAAAGTGGTTGGGCTGTTGAGGAGACTGGAACACTATACTCTACTTGGTTAAGAGACAAGATATAGCGGTTGCTCAGATAACCTTTTACAAAGTAGCAGGCCTGAAAAGCCTAACTAATCATTGACTCAGATTGTATCACACCCATAAGGTTTGGTGTAGGGGTACGAATGAGAGCTTGATTGAGTGTGGTAAGGCCCATGAGTAGTTTACTGACTACTTTGATAGTGAGCTTGTTACGGTGTGTAAAGGTGGACACCTTAGAGACACTATGCAAGGAGGATCTAGATCGAGCTTACAATTCTTTTAAACATTTTTATCTTAATTATCACACTAAGTTTCTATATTCTCTTTTTAATATCTTCATTCTTGATTTATTCCCACAAACTCTTTAGCATGCAATTGGGACCTGGTACCACATCTTTAGCTCATGCCAGGCTAATAGTCTCTTTTGCCCCCTTCAACATGCCAACAAGCAAGATGGTCAGAGTACCTCTCTCAATTCAACCTTGTAATTCATTTCCGTCCAGGACGTCTTGGTACCAAACTGGATGCTCTAACTAGATGATGGAACATCTACCCAAAAGGGGGAGATAATGGCTATACTGTAGTGAACCCTTATAACTTCCATCTAGTCTTTACTCATAAACAAATTGCAGCATTTCTCTAAGCAACCATCCTCATCACTCCAACACTTTGCACAGCCATGATATTGGATTAAGACCAACTCTACTCTGATATTCTGGCAACACTCCCCTTTGACTCTTCTATCTCTGTCTATTTACTCTATCCGGAAGAACGTTAGTCGAAAGACAACGCAGGGTTCCTTAGACTTGACAACAGAATGTATGTTCCAGATAATGCTAACTTGTGCCTCCGAGTTCTCCAGTATCACCACAATCATGTACTAGCAGGATATCTGGGCCAAAACAAAACACTGAAACTCGTACAAAGGTACTATACCTGGCCAAACATCTGTAACAACATACAAAAGTTTTGTAAGTCTTGTGTTACCTGTATGAGATCCAAACCACAGTGTCATAGACTATACGGATCTCTCCAACAACTTCCTATTCCGGAACGCCCATGGAATTTTCCATGGACTTCATTGAGAAACTCCCTCTCTCCTCTAGTTTCGACACCATCCTAGTAATAGTGGATCACCTGTCAAAACAAGCCATATTCATTTCCACTCACGATACTATCACTTCAGCGGAACTAGTATGCCTCTTTGTCATACATGTCTTTTCAAAACACGGAGTTCCATCTAATGTTACGTCTGACCATAGCTCTGAGTTTGTCTCTCACTTCTACTCCCTAGATACCGCCCTAGATATGAGACTTCACTTTACCAGTGGATACCTTCCAGAGGCAAATGGTCAAGCAGAACGGACCAACCAGACATTGGAATAGTATCTCCACGTATATTACAATTACCAACAGGACAACTAGTCAGAACTGTTATCCCTGGCTGAATTTGCTTACAATAATGCTCCTAGTGCTACTACTGGTGTCTCCCTATTCTTCACCAACAAAGGATATCATCCTAACCTCAGTATGTACCCAGAACAAGATATAGCTTCCTTTCGTGCCTGTGACTTTGTACTTAATCTTAACGAACTACAAGGCATGCTCAAAGAGAAAATCACCAAAGCCCAAAAATAATATCAACCCTTTACCGACTCTTATCAACAACAACCACCAGACTTCCAAGTTGGACAATCAGTATTCGTCAGATCACAGTACTTCCAGATGACTCACCCATTGAAAAAACTCTCCAAAAAGTACCTCGGATCATATGAGATAGTTGCTCAACCCAGTCCACAATCCTTCACACTTTGCCTTCTGGACACCATGAGGGCTGCTTATCCTATGTTCTATGTCTCTATGCTCAAACCAGCTATACTCAACACCTTCCAGTAGCATTTCAAACCTCTGCCGGTATCTATAATCATCAACAGAGAACCAGAATACGAAATCTCCAAGATAGTTGACTCTAAGATTAACTACTGGAGGGCATGCAAACTGCTCTACAAGGTTATATAGCTGGAATACAAAGATACTGATAACAACTTTGAATGGTTACCAGCAACAGAACTGGAACATGCCAAAGAATTATTGAACAACTTTCATCTCAAGTATCTCTCTAAACCAGAACCATTACAACCCTGAAATGCCTTTATTCCATTTTCTCGACTCTGTTTTTCTGTATTCACTCCATAAAAAATATATATATATAATAATAATAATAATAATAATAATAATGAGTCCTTATATACCTTTCGGAGTGCAGTTTCTTTTGCACTGAATTGCTTACCTGTATTCCACTCTGCAGTTTCCATTGCAATCTAATACTTGTATTCAGAGGCAGTCTCTGTTGCAAAACTTACATACTTGTATTCCTCTACAGTCTTCCTTGTAGTCATCCAATACTTGTATTCTTGCTTCATCAATTGTCATCACTCACATTCACTTCTACCCACAGATCAAAAAAAAATAATATTCAAAAAAGAAACATTAAAAAGCTCTGGTACTGACAGAAAATGTGATTAGAGAGAAACTACTACTTCCCTCTTTTACACTCTCCATTCTATTTTCCTCTTCCTGTCCTCTGACTTCTTCTTCCTCTGCTCTGTCTATTTTCTCCTGCCTCTGCTTTTCTTTCTCCTTACTCCCTTGTACTTCTGTGTCCTCAGACTCAGACTCCAGCCATAACAATAACTTCTTATTGGAGTCCTGGTCCTCTATGCCAGCCAGCTTCTCCAATGCCACTGTAATCCTCTGGATGTCTTTCCTCAATCCCCTCAACTTACTTAGATCCTCCAACTTCCTCAAGATCTTCACCTTTCACTTTGTATCTGTCTATTGCTTTACTCTTCTTATTTTTGATCTTTGGGCCATTTCCACCTTGGCTTTTGCTTATAGCCTTGTCTGCATCGAAGGACTTACAGGCAGCCTTGGCCTTGGCACAAGGAGCACATGAAGTTACATGACTACAAACAATTAGCGGAGGAAGAAAAATTCAAACAAATACTTATGGCAAATTTTGGGGAATACAAAGTATTCCGAAGTCCATACATCTCTCACACAGACTTTCTCCACCAACACTTGATATTCCTATTTCTCTTGCCAACTTCTCACGTCGTTGGCTTACCTCTGGAGTTTCTTGTGACAGGTATCGAATACGTTGCCTTTTGGTCAAAGACAGAAGGTCAATAAGATTTATTTCCTCATTGGAGGAAGGAGTTGTGGGAGACAAGAAAGTCTTGGTCCAATTTTTGCACTGTTGTTGTTCCATAGTGGCAATGTGATTTGCCTCTAGATAGTAAGCTAGATCCCTCTGGCATTCTTCTTCTCTCCATCGTGCCTCTTCCTTTTCCTGTTTTCTTCATGCCTCTTCCTCCAATTGTTTCCACTCTGCTATTTTTGTCTCTTTTTGGGCTTGGTATTCAAGGTGTTTCTTTTCTTTCTGCTGTCAAAGCAGGGCTTCCACCTCAGTGCATTTTCTTACCAACTCAGCCTCATAGAGCTCATCATCAGAGTCAGAGAGGTTAGCAATCGAGGTAGACTTGAAGGACATAGTAGTAGAATTTCAGGTTAAAAGTCCACAATAAAGGATTTTTAAAATTGGAGTCAGGTGATATTTAAATTGCTTATGCATGGAAGCTTTGAGGGCTCAGCCTTAAAGGGGGGGGTACTGTCATATTCTGAAAATCTGACAATTATGTAATTTAATTCTCCTAATAATTCTCCTAAAAATTATAATTAGTAGGATAGCATAGTAGACTACTCTCCTCCTATTCCAGACTTCTTATAAGTACTGAGTAGTTACAGTGTATTTGCTTAGTCTGTAAATTAACATCATCTGGTTCTAACACTATTCCTGTCCACCCTGGATTCCTAGTTCACTTCCTTAAGGGCCTTTTCCCTGACGACTTCTCTTTACTTCGAAATATGTGACTACCTCACAATCGGAGACCGGGGCACTGTCATGCTATACAAACGTTTAGACAAAATAAGTGACAATTTATACCCTAATAATCAGAATAACTAGCTCAAGAGAAGAGCTCGGCCCCCCAGAGATGTTCCTTTAAACACCCAGTTGTGGACTCGAGCATCTAGCTTGAGTAGCAGAGTAGTGGCTATGACCACCATTATATACACCTCATAGATGCTTGCCCAGGCACCTCATACCAGATTTTCAACAGATTTCCCTTTTAGAAGTGCCCTCGAGGACAGAGGCAAACTTAGATAGGTTAACATGGCCTGAGTAATGTCATATCTTGGTGGCCAGCAGCATTATTCATAGAAGAGTTATGATCAGAGCCGAGCCATCATCACTGATGGCTAATTGTAGTAAGATCAAGAGAGTCAAGCCACTGCAGAGTCACATCATAATGGCAGTGGAAGGAAATCGGAAACTAGAAGTGCAAGAGGACATAGAGGAGGTAGAAGAAAAGACCAGAGAAGCTGAAGAGAGAGACAGTAGAAAGACTAAATAAAGATAATATGCTCAAGGGCAAGACAACTTGAGATCACCATCTCCATCTACAGCCTAGCAAGAGGCTCAAGACCTGACCACCATGTAGAGAAGAATTCTTGGAGTAGGGTTAGAGGATCAGAAAGTGATCACCCAGTGTTTAGGAAGGCACCATTTCATCATTATAGCCTTGCTATGTTTGGGAATTTGGAGGTTTTCTTTGTGTCACTTTCTTTGTTGTCTCTTTGCTTTATAATCATAATAAAATACTCTAGGGCACAGAGGGGAACTCAATTATTATACTACCACTACTATCCCTTTCTGTTGCTCTAGAGCTTAATGGCTATTTTGAGTGACTGAGTCTCTATTTTTCTGAGTGTTCCCCTTTAATTTTTAACAACCACAAAATCTCTTCCTCAACAGGAATTTGAGCCCCAACAGACTTGGGCATTTGCTTATGCTAGGAGTTAATAGCTCACTATATGTTATTGGAGTCGGCTTCTAGTTGTATGGTCAGCTGAAGATGAGCCCACATGATGGCACGGAAGTTTTAGATAGTTCTGCTGTATTGATAGCAAGCCAGACTACTAGACTAGATAAGGGCAGTAGTGTCACAACATGAGATAAATACATGTCTTAGAGAGCCTATTATGGTGAGATCTACCTTGAGTAGATTTGTAAAATCTTTATTATTCTTTCTTTTGGTTATTTGAGTTTTTTTCTCTATTCCTTCTGTTTTTAAGCTCTCTTTTTCATTTGATTATCTCACCAGTGTCTACTTGTTTAATGCACAATTTAATATCTCTTTTATGTACTGAGCATTGACTTTGACCACTAGTTTCTTTGCTCCTATTATTCATAACTTTGTTATGTTTAGGGCTCAAAATAATCTATACAACTCCAATTTTGCCTATGAGTACCTCGAAATTTGTTTGTTCCATGAAATTGATCCAAACCTTGCAGGTCATCATTGTCCTTTTGCATCTAGCTGGGCCAATATAAAGCCTACTGCAATAACAAATATATCCAAGATAGCTATGTGCTCCTTCATCTCCCTTATTGCTAATGTCTGCTCCTCTGGTCACAAGAAAGTGTTAGACAATAGTCCTATGCCCTCTATTCTTTCCTTTGTTAGACAGATCCCCAGCACAAACAAGGGTGGATATGGAGATATTGATGGTAAGGTCTCTAGTGGATCTTCTGGAAACCATCTCACAATCCTTATGCCTAACGGCATCGTTCCTGGTACTGGTTGGACCTTTATAGCTACCCTCTTATATGCTAGGCACTGTGTCACACTGTCGTATATAAAGGACGATGCAAGGACTACCTTCATAAGAAAATCCTTCCCTCCTTTCGTTATTTGTCCTTCTCTGTCTATACCTCTCATCACCAACATCCCGTTCCTTAATCTGTCCCCGATTCTTTCCTTTGTTGGTACTAACACTTGTCTTTTTTCATTTTCTGAATCCAAAATTTCCACTTCCATACTACTATCTGTTCACTCAATTTTCCCCAGCTTTACATCCTTTTGCCATAGTCTCCCCAGTAACAACTGGTACAGTGCTGGCTGTACCATGAACGCATGTGTGTATGTTTTTACCTCTCCTACTTCTAATTCCAAGTACTCCACATATCTCTATAACTCCTCCTTCCTTCCATTTGCTGTTTGTATTGTCATTTTTCTCTTTCTGTTTACCTCTAACCCCAGCTTATCACATAGGTCCTCTCAAATGATCACAATTTCTGACCCCACATCTAATAACCCCAACTCTTGTTGTCTTCCCATAACTACCACCTCCATCTCTCGCAGTGGTGCCACAAACTCTAGTAGGGTCCCAGGCATAGTAACTAAGGTAGCTCCAACTACTGACATCCTATTTTGCATATATGTCTAGTTTACCATCTCCCATCACAGGTCCCCACTGAGTACCAACAAGTCTCGAATTCAGATATTAGGTATCTCTACCTCCAGTATCCTTTACAAGATCTAGTATGGCGCCTCTGCATCTATAATTCATAGCTCTTAACAGTATGCAGGTTGCCATATCCTCTCTGTCTTCTCCTTTCTGCTTCTATTAGTCTGTTGTTCTTTGCCTTCTCCTTTCTTATCTGCCTCTTTCTCTACTTCCTTTCTCCCCTGTGCTCTTGTTATCACCAATTCTCTAATCTTTTCCTTTTCACTCTCCAATTCTACTATAGCCCTCTATACCAACTCTTCTTTCTCTACCTGTGTAGCTTCAACAAATGAGCTAAGCTTTGTAGGAGTTGTTGTTGTCCTAGTCAAATGAGGTGGTGTGTCCCTCTTCTTGAGCTTTGCACCTATTGCTCCTTTGAGTCCCCCAGGATAGCGAGCATCAATCAACGACCTATCTGGATATGTGTAGTACCTATTTTATTGTCTTAAAACTCGTCATAACTAAACATATTCTTTAGTTATTAGGCATGTTCTCAAATGACAGTCTGCTTTCTTGCAGAAATAACGGTAAAAGCTCTAAAATGAGAGTGTGGGAGGAGATTCTCAGTCATCTTTGGGACCAGGACAAATAGCTATACATAAGCTATTGCATATGCATTGTTTTTCATATTTAACTGTAGGAGCTTCCTAGTAAGTTTGTCTACCTATTTCTACCCCTCTTTCTTTTTTTTCTCCTTATCCTCAAACCATACCTTCCTCACTCTTACCTCTTTCTTTGTAGACTTTTTCCTCTTCTTCCTCTCTTCCTCTTCATTATCCGATTCCGACCCTGTTTCTACCCCAATCACCTCATCTTTTGACTCCTCATCACTTAACTTTCCTTTTTCCTTTTTTTCTTCTTTCTCAATATTCGCCCCTATCCTCCTCTCACTGATGCCTTTCTCAACATGAAATGGCCTACTTCTATTGCCTTTTCTACTTCTGGGACCTGGTCACTCTCAAAGTCAGGATTTTGGGCCTCTAAATGGTTACTTATTGCATATTGCAGCTCTTGAGGAAGTCCTTTCCAAAAGTATTCATCATGTTGCTTCTTGTTGATAACATCTGCTTCTACCAGGTCTGCTGTAATAATCTAGAATTTCCTGTAGTATGTGTCCAAGTCCTCTTCATCTTCAATGCTCACTTTTTGACTAATTTGACCAGTTTGGTGTAATGATCAGCCTCATTGACTCCAGGTATTTTACACATGGACTGCTTCTTTGTTTTATATCACTTCATATATCTAATGGCTCAGTCAGCACCTCACTAGTAGGACATGTTCTTTACTCAGCAGACCTCATGTCTGCCATATGTATTTCTTATTTCCACCTCATGGTATATAGGTATATATACAGTAGATACTCTTTTGTATTCCTTATGCTTTACCAATTGTATCATTCCCTTTTTTCCTCAACTCTTATATCATTCTCAAGTCTTTGCTTGAAGTTGCAATCTAAGTTACTTCTCAAGGTCGTAACATTTGGTAAAGCATCACCAACTCACCTTGCAACTAGGAGGATGGCAAACTAGCAGACCAGCCGTCAGTATATTGCAAAGATTGCTGCTGAACATATAATCAGAGCACAGAAGGTAGAAGACCTTGAAGAATGACTTAGTTCAGTTCACATCAGTGAAAAACGGTCAGAGTACCAAGAAGAATCCAAAGAACAGGATGAACCAGAGACAAAATTAGAGACTAATGAAATAGGCAACAAAGAAGAACTTAATGAGTTAAGCAATGCACTATTGGTAGAACAACCAAAGCAAAACATGTCCAGAACACAAACAGGTACACTAGCACCAATGGTTAGAACGGCACTAGCATCAGCACCAACAGAGGTGGTAAACCACAAATCCATGGTTCCAAAACCTAGATGGTTCAATGGAGATAGGAAGACATTTGAAGATTGGTAGAGAGCAATGAAACTCTACCTTAGGGCAAACAAAGTCACAGATGCCAACGAGAAGATCATTGCAGTACTAGGCAGGTTCCGAGGAGAAACTGCAGAAGCATTTGCTCAATAGAAACTCGACAAGATAGATGGAGGAGATGACACTTCAAGTTGGGATGCCTTTGAGATAGAATTACAACTGGTCTATAGCAACAAGACAAAAGAAGCAGATGCAGAGTGGTATATCAAAACATTCACACAAGAAAAGAAACACATCGTGAATTTCCTTATTGAATTCATGGCTTTAGCAAGCAAAGCACAGACAGATAATCAGTATGCAATAATTTTGCTAAAAAAGAACATAAACAGGGAAATTATCAGAGCTATAATGGCATATCTACTAGCTCAAGCCCCAAAGAGTCTAGAACAATAGAAGGTGGTAATCACAGTAGTTGGACAAGGATACAAGTGGACCAATATCCACTACAACTACAAAATAGGTTCAGAAATAACCTATGGAGGAATGGGTAAACCAATGGAAATAGGACAATAACAGAATAACGGACAAGGATACAAAGCCAAGTGTTACAACTGTAACAGATTTGGACACATAGCAAAAGACTACCAACAGCCAAAAAAAGAGAAGAAACCACAAGGATATTTCAAGTGTGGTAAAGAAGGACATATTACCATAGGGTATAGAGTACCTCAACAAATGAAAACCAGAAGTTTACAGAAGAAAGACTCAAATAATATAGAATAGAAGGGTTTTGTTGAAGGTTTGGAGTAGACACAATATAACGAACTACTGTAAATAGTTCTGCCAAGAATCAATATGTTATTCCACAATGGAAAGAACATACAAGGAAACTTATAGTGTACCCAACAATTAAAACAAAAGATAGAAGAAAACTTAAGGTCAAGACATCAATTGACTCTGGATGTACGAATACCACTATCGCTAGGAAAATAGTTGAAGAAAAAGGGATACCCACCAAATTACTCCCAAAACCATTTGATGTATATAACTCAGATGGATCAAGAAATGGGGAAAAGACAATCAAAGAATTTGTACCCTTAGAAATCAACTCAAATGGACATATCAAACAAATCAATGCAGTGGTATCAGAAATCAAGGAAATAGATCTATTTCTAGGACACAACTAGCTAGTAGAACACAACCCAGAAGTAGACTGGAAAGAAGAAGTCATATGGTTTACAAGATGCCCAGAACATTGCAAAATGGAATATAAATCTATACAATTTACCCCATGGTCAAGGAGACTACTACCAAAAGAAAAAGGAGAATCAAAGGGAGGAGACAAGGAACCCAATCTAACAAATCCTGAAGATCTTCTAAAATACATCCAACTATTCACGCACTTATTCAACAAGAAGAAATTTGAAAAACTACCTGATCAACAAGAATGGGACCATGAAATCAATCTAATAGAAGAAGTACCAAAGGAACTCAACACAAAGGCCTACCCAATAACACTCAAAAAAGAAGAAATGCTTAGTCAATAGCTAGATAAACAACTAAAGATAGGACTCATTGTAAAGTCAAATTCAAGATATGTGGTACCATGCTTCTTTATTCCAAAGAAAGACGGAATACTACGATTGGTACAAGATTACAGATAGCTAAATCAATACACAATAAAGAACAAAATGCCACTATCCTTGATCAACAAAGCAATTGACAAACTTAAAGATGCAAAATACTTCAACAAATTGGACCTAATCTGGGGATACAACAACATACAGATAAAAGAAGGCAATGAATAGAAGCAGCCTTTTTGATAAACAAAAGACTATTCAAACCAAAAGTGATGTACTTTGGACTATGCAACTCACTAGGAACATTTCAATAGATGATAACAAGTATATTCCGAGAACTGCTATATGAAGGAATCCTAGCAAATTACATGGATAACTTTGTAATCCCAGCAGAAACAGTGGATCAGTTCAAAGAAAGAAAAATAAGATAAGCAAGAGGAAGAAACAATAAGAAAGACCACAAGGGAGAATTTCCAGGAAAAAATATTATACAGATGGAACAATAAGAGATTTGACAGAGAATATTAAGGACAACTAGAAAAAAACTGGAAAAAATAGAAAAGAAAGAGGAGACTGGAAACCATTTGAGAAAAAGAAAAAGGAGAAAAGATTCAAGAAAGCAAGATAGAAAAATGAAATGAAAAAGATGAAATAGGAAACCTATAGAACCTATACAACAAACTATAGGAAATTCTCAGGATGAGAATTCTTAAGAGAAGGTATTGTTACTATGACTAAGAAAAGAGACATAGACTGGAATTGAACCAGTGACCAATAGACACTTGTAGATCAAACAAGAACAAATAGTGTAACTTGTATATATAATGTAGAACAATTGATTAAGAACTTTATCAAGTTCTTTTCTAACCCTGAAGAGCCCTTTTGGTCTAAACCCTAGACTAGGATCTTAAGTCAGTTGCTGACAGTTTTCATTTGGGCCTTTGGCCCAACTTGAACCCTCTACTATGTCACAAACTTCATTCAGACCTATCTCTATTTCTCACAGACTCAATAGTTACAGAAAGCTCTTGAAAAAACCTTTTGATTGATGTCAGTCATGTCTTGAGGAAATCAATATTGGCCAAGATATCAGGCAGATCAATAGGTAACCACTATAGTACTGTTTATTAAATCACCAATATCTCAGAAACTGCCATGATTGATGCTTTGCTTCTAGGCTCAACAAAAGCCCTCTTCATAATGCTCAGAATGAGCCTAGAACA
>Ga0153960_1000186_pt1 | contig 13316 bp, 15 predicted proteins | sample TSFL044MetaG_FD_102274 | JGI IMG/M metagenome (GOLD analysis project Ga0153960, IMG submission 102274) | Attine ant fungus gardens microbial communities from Florida, USA - TSFL044 MetaG | ecosystem: Host-associated > Fungi > Mycelium > Unclassified | place: USA: Florida, Withalacochee...
AATAGAGTTCCTATTAGTATTTATACATGAAGAGTAACCCTAACCCTTCCTTTTATCCCATGCTCCCCTATGAGTCACTTTTCTCTTGCACATCTATTGATAAGAAAATAAAAGCAAAGAAAAAGAAAAAGAAAAATAATAATCAGAAACTAAAAGAAAAGAAAAGAAAAGAAAAATTAAATAATGACTTAGCTGTTTTGCCAAGTCATGACAAATTGAATCTTCTAATGAAGAGTATGAAGATATCAAGTGTGAACATAGGCTTTAACTTAAAACACATATTCAAGTATAAGGTCTAGAGTCTTAACATTTGTAATAATTGTAATATAGTATCCAGAGCACAAGGAGGGTAAAAAAGAAAACTTCTTGGCACTTACCTCTATCATCACTGCCTCTGGAATCATGAAATATGAGTCTAATGAGTATAAGAGTTTGGAGTTAGTAGGATGTCTCGAGAAGAATATAGAATATACCCAGAACTCAATCTAGGGAGAAATAACAAATGCAACTTGGGCAGGCTTCAGACAGGACAGTGGGCTTGTCACAGAAAAGTGACCACTAAATAGTGTCATGGAGGTATAACAAAATACCTGTTCAAATGAACTACATAAATAGCTGGATCCTCATTAGCAAGTAGCCTTGCTAACATCACCCTTTCAGTGTAGTGGTAAACTATACAGTATATGACTACTGGTCCATAGCACAACTGTGATAGGGCTAGGAAAGCTCAGCTAGGTGCACACTTGGATTATATCACACCTATAAGGTTTGGTGTTAGGAGTACAGGCAAAGGAGCAACTGAGTGTAGAGAGTCTGAGAGTAATCAAATTGATTCATAGAAGACCAATTGTCATGAATTGCCTTACCAAGACATTTTTTATGTTCCTTTTTATTTTCTTTTTATTTATTTTTCTATAAATAGTGTGGGAAAGTCATGTCACATGTCACAGCACATGATGTCACAAGATTTTAGCTAGGAGCATGAGTAAAGAGTGCACAGACCAACTAGAATTAATATAAGTAAATTAACCTAATATAGCAAAGACTCTAACAAGTTCTCTTTGTCTAATGCTGATAAAGAGTAGTTGGCTTAATTCCAGCTTGGAGTTAGCTTTCCTGACACTAGAACTTGTTTTCATCACTACTATCTAACCTTGCATCATGCAACCTTGTATTCCACTTACTCTCTCACCTACTCACTGTCACACTATACAAATCTTTAGGCAAAGTAGGTGACAATTTACACCCTAATAACTAGAATAACTGGCTTGAGAGGAGAGCTCAGCCCCCCCCAGAGATGTTCTTTTAGACGCCCAGTCATGGACTTGAGCATCTAGCTTGAGTAGCAGGATAGTGGCTGTGACCACCGCTACATACACCTCATAGATGCTTGCCCAGGTACCCTGTATCGGATTTCCAATGAATTTCCCTTTTAGAAGTGCTCTTAAGGATAGAAGCAAACTTAGACAGGTTAATGTGACCCAAGCAACGTCTTATCTTAGCGGCCAGTAGTGTTATTCATAGAATAGTTACAATCAGAGCTGAGCTATTATCACTGATGGCTAATTATAGCAAGATCAAGGGAATTGAGTCACCGTGGAGTTGCATTGAAATGGCAATAGAAGAAATCTGGAATCTGGAAGAGCAAAAGAACATAAAGGAGGTAGAAGAAAAGACCAGAGAAGCTAAAGAGAGAGGATAGTAGGAAGGCTAGATAAAGATAATGTGCTCAAGAGCAAGACAACTCAAGATCGCTGTCTCTGTCTGTAGCCCGGCAAGAGGCTTGAGACCTGACCATCATGCAGAGAAGGATTTTGGGAGGATCAGGAAGTGGTCACCCAGTGTTCAGGAAGGCGCTGTCTCATCATTGCGGCCTTACTATGTTTGGGAATTTGGAGGTTTTCTTTGTCTCACTTTCTTTGTTGTCTCTTTGCTTTGTAATCATAATAAAATACTCTAGGACACAGAGGGGAACTCAAGCAATATACCCCCATCACCATCTCTCTCTGTTGCTCTAGAGCTTAATGGCTATTTTGAGTGACTAAGTTTCCTATTTTTCTAAGTGTTCTACTTTACTTTCTAAAAAACCCACCAAACCTCTCTCTCGATGGGAACTTGAGCCCCAACGGACTTAGGCATTTGCTTACACTAGGAGTTAATAGCTTGCTACGTGTCATTGGAGTCGGCTTCTAGTTATACAGTCAGCTGAAGAAAAGCCCACACAATAGCACAGAAGTTCTAGGTAGTTCTACTATATCAACAGCGAGCCAGACTACTAGACTAGGTAAGGGCAGTAGTGTCACAATGCAAGACAAATGCATGTCTTAGATATCCTAATATAGTGAGACCTACCTTGAGTGAATTCATAGAAGTTCACTATTATTATTATTTCTTTCGGTTATTTGAGTTTCCTCTCTTATTCCACCTTCTGCTTAAGCTCTCTTTTATATTTGATCATCTCCCCAGTGCCTACTTGTTAGCACACAATTGTGAGACATCTAGGAGACCATTTGTATTCCCATTTGTTATCACTCTTGTTCTGTGATCAATTCTCTTTGATCCCCATCATCGCTACCTGTTACAGTGACAGAAAGTCTCTTGAATAGCAGACCTTAGCTGTAAAGGAGTAAGTACTACTAGTGGGGAGATACTGGAGAAGAATGCACTTCAATTAGCTCAGGATAGTTGTGCAAAGTCCAGACCTAATCAATCTGAAGAGATAGTTAAAGTAGCATTTCACTAGATACTCTGTGCTGCTGTGTGCATTGTCACAAGTTCATGTAGGGGATTGATAGTTACTTCTTAAAAGGCTGTTTAGAAACTAGGGGTGTCCTTCTTAGGGCTAATATTGTTTTACCCTTTCTAGTTAATCAAGTTTAGCTATAATTCTTTCAGACAAAGAAGACTATGCATCCTCATATGAGAAAACCTCTGACAAAGAACTTTCACCTTCTCCATCACCATTACTTGTTCCTATGTTGCAACAATAACAATAACAAAATGCTGCTTCTACTATAAAGCAACTTCTTGTATTTATGCAACAACAACAGGAAACAATCAATACTCTCTAACAACAATTCCTTGCTGTACAAACAGCAACCATCATAGCTGCAATAGCTGCAGCAACAGCAATACTAGCACCTGTACCAGTACCAGTCGCAGTGCCTATTCCAGAGGTAGCACTACCTCCAAAATTTAGTGGAGAAAGAGGTCAAGTAGTAGGATTCATCAATGCCTGCCACTTGTTTATGCAAATGAGAATGGAGCAAGTTGGGGACAGGAATAGGATCAGTTGGGTCTTATCATATGTTCAAGGAGGAGTGGTGGAAATTTGGAAAGATAATATGTTGGATGAAATTACAAATGGAACATCAGCAGTGCAAATGGTAGAAGAATTGTTTATAAAAATCAGGCAGGAATTTGGGGAGTTTGATGAGGAAAGTAGAAAGATGGACAAGTTAAGGGTATTGGAACAAGGAGGAAAAACAGTGGATGAATATGTGCAGGAGTTTAGGAGGGCAGCTAAAGAAAGTGGTTATAAGGAAAGAGTACTAGTGGAGGAATTTAAACAAGAATTGAATGGAATAGCAAGAAGGAGGCTGGCAGAGGTAGAATCACCTCCAACAACAATTGTGCAGTGGCAGAAGAGAGCAGTCCAACTGGACTGCAACATAAGATAAAGTAGGGCAGAGGAAAGAATTTTGGGAGGAAAGAGAAGAAATATAGTATGCCCTACAACAGGAAATGTGCAGCAAACTGGAGAGCAATGACCCCCCTGGAATAATAGAACATGGAAGAGAAATTGGGTTCCAAGAGGAGGATGGAAAAATCAAAGGGGAACAACCCCACAATTGACAGAAGGAGAAAAGAGACCAGGAGCAATGGCTGTAGACAGGGGACAGGCAGGAGGAGATCAGAGATGTTTCAATTGTGGAGGCTTTGGGCATATGGCCCAAAACTGTAACTCAGGAAGAACAGTGGAAAGGAATAGAAAAATAATTCAGATGGACAAAGGGGAGGAGTTAAAAGACAACAGAGGACAATAGACTTCCACCTGCCCTCCTACAATAAGTACAGTGTTTTGTTAAGTTGCATTATGAATAAAGGACTTGAATCAGATAACACTGAGAGAGTAAGAGATTTAAGGCAAACCCTATGACCCTTGAAAGAAGTATAGATGAACATAGAATTAGAAAGAATGGATAATTACAAAGGAATATCAGTAAAAGCATTACTAAACAGTGGAGTAATGGGGATGTTTGCAGACAGGAAGTTTGTAGAGAAGAATGGCTTCAAATAAGAGAAGTTACAGAGACCAGTGAGAATCTGAAATGTGAATAGAACAGGAAACAGTAGAGGATTAGTAACACATGAAATTGAGGTGAATGTGTACTATCAAGGATATGTAGAAAGGATGAAGTTAGATGTATACAATTTAGGAAGGACAGAAGTGACTCTGGGGATGCCATGGCTGGCTACACATAACCCAGAAATTAATTGGGAAACAGGAGAGATAAAAATGACAAGGTGCCCAGCACTGTGTGGAAAGAATAGGGAAAAGAAAGAGAAGAAGGAATTGAGGAAAAGAAGAGGGAAGCAAGAAGAAGAGGAAGTGATTAGATAGGCAGTAGACAAAAAGGAAAATTGGAAAAAAGAGGAGGAAATGGAAATTGATCATAAAAAAATTGAGGGGATAGTACCAAAGAAATTTCATCAATGGTTAAAAGTCTTTGGAAAGGTAAAGAGTAAAAGAATGCCAGTAAGAAAAGTATGGGACCATGCAATAGACTTGAAGGAAAATTTTAAAGCAGGAAAAGCAAGAGTGTATTCTCTTTCTAGAAATGAAAGAGAGAAAGTACAAAAATCTGTAAACAAACACTTACAAAAGGGATATATATGACCTTCCAAGTCAGAACAAATGTCACCAGTGTTCTTTGTAGGAAAAAAAGATAGAAGAAGAATGGTTATGCTTTAATTATGGATCTAGTGGATACCATAGGGAGCAAATGAGTGTTTACAAAAATAGATCTATGATGGGGCTATAATAATGTGAGGATTATAGAAGAGGACAAATGGAAAGCAGTCTTCATTATATATGTGGGGTTATTTGAACTAGTTGTAATGTTTTTCAGAATGACAAATTCACCAGCAACTTTTCAAGCAATGATGAAGGAAATTCTGTAAGACTTGATCAACAGTAGCAGCATTTGTAGATGATGTACTAGTGGGAACAGAAACAGAAGAGGGACATAATGAAATTGTGGAGGAAATATTAAAGAGGTTGGAAGAGAACAATCTATATGTTAAACCAGAGAAGTGTGTATGGAAGGTGAAGAAAATACCATTTCTGGGAGTAATAATGGGGGAAGGCAAAGTAGAAATGGAGGAAGATAAGGTGGGAAGAGTGTTAAAATGGCCTATACCATAATGTGTATGAGATGTTAGAAGATTCTTGGGCTTGGCAAACTATTACAGACACTTTGTAAAAGACTTTGCAAAAGTAGCATTGCCTTTGAATAAGCTGACCAGGAAGGATGAAAAGTGGAAGTGGGAAGAGAAACAGCAAAAGGCATTTAAACAACTAAAAAAGAAATCTTCATGACAAGACCAGTTTTGGCAACACCAGACTTGAACAAAGAATTTAGAGTAGAGGCAGACACCTCAAACTTTGCAACTAGAGGAGTCCTTTCTATGAAGTGTGAAGATGATCTTTGGAGACCAGTAGCATTTATCTCAAAATCGCTAAACAAAACAGAACAAAATTATGAGATACATAACAAAGAAATGCTAGAAGTCATTAGATGTTTAGAAGCTTGGAGACACTTCTTGGAAGACACAAGGAGTAAATTTGAAATTTGGACAAATCACAAGAATCTAGAGTACTTCATGACTAGTCAAAATTTAAATCGTAGACAAGCTAGATGGGCTCTGTACTTGTCCAGGTTTGACTTTGTGCTAAAGCATGTACCAGGAAGTAAAATGGAAAAAGCAGATAGCTTGAGTAGGAGAAGTGACTGGGAGAAGGAAGGGAAGAAGGATAATGAGGAAAGAATATTATTAAAACCCAAGTGGTTGGAAGTCAGAATAGAAGAAGTAATCATGAAAGGAGTAAACATACTGGAAAAGATAAGGAAGTCAGAAGCAAAAGATGATGAGGTAATTAAAGTAGTAGAAGAAATGAAGAAAGTAGGAGTAAAAATGTTAAGAGACAAGGAATAGAGAGAGGAAGACAGCATTATGTTAAAAGAAGAAAAAGTGTATATACCAAAGGATGAAGTGTTAAGAGTGGAAATAATCAAATTACATCACAATATGCCTATAGGAGAACATGAGGGATAATGGAAAACAGTGGAGTTGGTAACAAGAAATTTTTGGTGGCTAGGGGTAACCAAAGAAGTAAAGAGATATATAGAAGGATGTGATTCCTGCCAGAGAAACAAAAATTGCACAGAACAACTAGCTAGAAAGTTGATGTCCAACTCAATACCTGATAAAGCCTAGTCACATATATTGGCAGACTTTATCACAAAGCTGCCATTGGCACAAGGGTATGATAGCACACTAGTGGTAGTAGATTAGTTTACCAAGATAGCACATTTTATGCCTACAACTGAGAAAACTATGGCTGAGGGGCTAGCAAGAATGTTCAGGGATAATGTGTGGTAGTTACATGAACTACCTGAAAGTATCATTTCAGACAGAGGTCCACAATTTGCAGTAGAAGTCATAAAAGAGTTGAACAAACTATTGGAAATCGATACTAAATTGTCAACAGCATTCCATTCTCAAACAGATAGGTAAACTGAGAGAATAAATCAAGAATTAGAACAATACCTCAGAATGTTTATCAATCATCGACAGGAGCAATGGCCTGAGTGGCTAGGAACAGCAGAATTTGCATATGATAATAAGGTGCACTCAGGAACTAAAGTGTTGCCTTTTCAGGCAAATAGTGGACAAAACCCCAGAATGGGCTTCAAAATGAGGAAGAAAGGGAGGTTTGAAAGCACAGAAAGATTTGTGGAGCAAATAAAGGAAATTCAAGGAGAGGCCAAAGCAGCATTAGCCAAAGCTCAGGAAGATATAAGAAAGTATATGAATAGACATAGATTAGAGGCAGTAGAATATAAAGTGGAAGACTTAGTACTACTTAGTACAAAGGATCTCAAATGGCAAATGATTGGAAGACAATATGAAAAACTAATAGAATGCTATGTAGAGCCCTACAAAATAAAAAAAGTAGTATCCCCAAATGCGGTCAAATTAGAACTACCAAACACTATTAAAATACATTCAGTAGTTAATGTTAGTAGAATAAGGATGTACTCAAATCAAGTGCCAGGGCAAAGAGCAGAGGTACCAAAACTAGTGATCATTAAAGGAGAAGAGGAGTGGAAAGTAAAAAGAGTATTGAATAAAAGGAAGATATGAGGGAAGGACAAATACCTGGTGTAATGGAAGGGCTTCACAGCAGAAAGCAATACATGGGAAGAAATAGAAAACCTGGAAAATGCAAAGGAATTGGTAGAAGAGTTTGAAAAAGAATATAAAAAGGAGAGAAGGGAAATAAGAAGGCAGAAAAGCTATGAAGAAAGGAATGAATATTGGAGAGAAATCTTCCCTGGAATATTCACAGCAAGAAAGTTATATGGATGGGATGACAAGAGATATGATAGGGAATATTGGAATAGAATGGAGAAAAATTGGCGAAAATAGAAGAGAATAAAACCCTTGAAGAAAAGGAAATTGAAAAAGATTGAAGAAGAAAGAGAATATCAAGGAGGAAAGATTGAAGAGTGGAATGAAGAAGATGAGATGGGAAGAATGGGTGATCAGTATGAAGAGTTATGAAAACCTCAAGGACAAGGTATCTTAAGAGGGGGGTAGTATCATAAATTGCCTCACCAAGATATTTTTTATGTTCCTTTTTATTTTCTTTTCATTTATTTTTCTATAAATAGTGTGGGGAAAATCATGTCACATGTCACAGCACATGATGTCACAAGATTTTAGCTAGGAGCATGAGTAAAGAGTGCACAGACCAACTAGAATTAATATAAGTAGATTAACCCAATACAGCAAAGACTCTAATGAGTTCTCTTTGTCTAATACTGATAAAGAGCAGTTGGCTTAATTCCGGCTCAGAGTTAGCTTTCCTGACACCAATCTAGTGGGATATTTACTCTTAGTAGCTGAGATAGTTTGCACAAGGGACTTGAGCACATAAACTTTCACCAGACATTAATTGTATTACAAATGGTTACTTACTTGATTTGTGATTGAAGAGTTGGTATTCAAAAAGGCTTAATAAGCAAAGTTAGACAGTGATATGAGATGTTGTTAAGTCTGAGGTCTAATCTAGTATATGTATGCTGCGTCGCATGTGGGAATGATGGTGCTGATAAATCATGTACCTAAGCATTCCCACACCCTCTCTTTCCACTCAGAAATAGATAGAAAATAAAATAAAATAAGAGGAAATAAGAGGAAATTTGTGATTCACTTCCTTCTTTCTTCTCTTATTTTACCAGGTTTTAACAGAATATTTAATCATTACAATCCACCTCTTTTCATAATTCAACACAAATGAATGTGTGGGAGGGACATAACATGTACAAACAATGCCAGCTCATCATCAAGTTTACTCTCTCAAATCATAGTCACTATTCCCTACCCTCCCCTGCCCTCCTCTTTGCTCTCTTATACCTCTCTACTCTCTCTATACCTTGACTGGAAGCCGGGCCCTAGGTGTAAAGGGGACAGTACTCTAAAACTTCTACAAAATTCAAATAAATTTAGAATAAATTCAAATAAATTGGGATAAATTGAAATAAATTAGAACAGGCAGTGAGCAAAGCAAGCTAACTGTGGCCTTACTGTTGTAGGAAGGGAGCAGAGCGACCTGACGCACAATATTGCTCACTGTGTCGCAGACTGTTATTGGAAGGGAGCAAAGCGACCTGATAGACAACACTACTTACTATTACACAGAATGTTGTAGGAAGAGAGCATAGCAGACTGACTTCAGCACAAACTTAATAACACAGAATTAGTAGAGGGTTCTGGATGGGCCGAAGGCCCAGATGAAAACCTCGTCTAGTATGTATGCTGCACTGAATGTGGGATGATGGATGATACATATATGTACCTAATCATTCCCACACTCTCTCTTTTCACTCAAAAATACATAAGGTCTAATCTAGTATGTATGCTGCATTGCATATGGGATGATAGCTGCTGACTTAGAACTGACCAAGTATATTTGTCACATAATCTCTCTTTTCACTGAAAAATTCCATTTAAAAATTCAGTAAAAATTCAAATAAATTGGAAGAAATTGGATTAAATTGGAACAGACAGTGAGCAAAGTGAGCTGACTGTGGCCTCACTGTTGTAGGAAGAGAGCAGAGCAACCTGACTTACAATAGTGCAAACTACTAGTATAGAAAGGGAGCAGAGCAACCTGATGCACAATATTGTTCACTGTAATGTAAACTGTTGTTGGAAAGGAGCAAAGCAACGTGATAGACAACACTATCTGCTACTGCACAGACTATTGTAGGAAGGGAGCATAGTGAACTAACCTCAACACAAACTTAATAATGCAGAATTAGTAGAGGGTTTGAGAAGGACCAGAGGCCCAGATGAAAACCTTGTCTAGTATATATATAAGACCAATGTGGGAAATGATGGCTGCTGACTCAGAACTGACAAAGCAAATTTGTCACATGACCTCTCTTTTCACATTTTCACTTTCAATCATTTCTCTCACTAAATTCAAATAAATTCAACTAAATTTGGTAAAATCTAAAAAATAATGGTGATTGACTTTGTCTTTTCTCTCCTTATTTGAAAGATTTTTAATGGCATATTTCATCATTACAACCCTCCTCTTTTTATAATTTAACCCAAATGGATGTGTGAGAGGAATACAACATGTACAAACAACACCAGCTCATCATTGAGTTCACTCTCTCAAATCATAGTCACTATTCCCTACCCTTCTCTATACTCCTCTTTGCTCTCTTATACCTCTTGTTGAGTTCAGAGGATGTAGGACAAAAGTGGAAACTCATTGCAAATGCACAACAAGTTTCTTCTCAAACAATTGTATTTATACCTATCTACTATCACAACATGACACATAAAACAGTCAGTAACTAAGAGATGAAACAAATCTATTTTTTAGTGTGGTACTCGATATTCCAACACCTCTCTACTCTCTTTATATACCTTGACTAAAAGCTAAGCCCTAGGTGTAAAGGGGACAGTACTCTACAACTGTGGTGTAGAGCTTAAAGTATGTGACTAAGCTCAGGTCTTATCTCCCAGAAGGACTCTTTCTTTGAGCAGTGCTGTGATAGTATACTTATAAACTCTTCTATTATAAACCTGGTGCTAGGGGTTCATTGTAATCTATATACACACAGGATTGACAACTGCTCATTAAGAGAGGGGTCTAGAGTAGGGATCTCCTTCTTAGGGGCAATAGTATACTTTTTTTCTTAGAGTAGCTATAAGTGAACAGTAAGACAATTGTGAGATATAGATGCTATTGAAGAAGGATGTCAAGCTAGGAGAGCCAAGGAACAAGCACAAAGAGATCAGCAACCTGCTGCTCCTGTCTTGAATAGAGGGAGAGAAAGAAGAAGAACTAGATATGACTTAACTTCTATATATGTTCCACAAAACCCTGAGGATGCTATACTTGATTTATGCAGACACCAACTTACTGAGCAACTACTAAGGACAACTCAGGAGCATAGAGAAGTAGAAACAGAAAACCAAAGACAGTTGAAAAAGGTTCAAATCAAGATGAGGTTCAAATCAATGAAATAATAGAGGAATGGAGAAATGAAGATATAGGTGCTCTTGATCATGAAGGACAGCAGAATAGAGGTGATAATGGAGACCTATGTCAGAGAGCCAAACTCTGTGCTGTAATTAAGCCAACTGCTCTTTGTTTAGTGATTGACAAAGAGAACTCAATAGAGTCCCCATTAGATTTGCTACACTATATACAATTACTATTGTGGCCATGCGTCTTATCTTCCACAGTCCTCATGTCCATTAGCTGACTTCTTTGTCATATGCTGTGACTGTGACTCCATGTGACCATTATGTGACTTCTGTCACACCTATTGTGACTCTGTGATGGTCATGTGATACTTTCCCATACTCTACTCTAGTAATAAAGAAAAGAAAAGAAAAAAAATATTAAATAATGACTTAGCTGTTTTGCCAAGTCATAATAACCTACATGTGGATAGAAATATACAAGAAGATATTCTGAGAGTTGTAAGTAACATATTTCACTGATTGTTAGTAGATGAATATTAACCAAGTATAATAGGATATTAGAAAAAGAAATATTCAAGAGTTAGATATGGAAGATAATTCAGGTATGATGATTTTTTGTATACCAAAACTCTGCATACTTAACAGTTGAACTAGAACCAAGAGGCTATTGTTCCAGATGATATTCTACTTCCTATTCTTTAGCCTTCACAATATCCACCTGCTAGACAACTATTCCTGGAGACTGATATACTATATAATAACTTGGGTATGCTATCTGTCATCTGTCCTCACTGTTATGCTCTTCACTTTGACTATGAAAAGCTTACTTCTTCATGGGTCAATCATCCCAAATTTGGTATGTGCTGTTTGCAAGGACAGATTCAATTGCCTCTTCTTCAACCTCTTACTGGAATCCTTCATAACTACTTAACTGGAGATGATTATTCCTCAAGAGAATTTTATAATAACATATGACAGTATAATGCAGCTTTTACTATGACTTCAGTAGGAGCCAAAATTGACAACTCAGTAACTAGACAATCAGGTCTCTACTGTTTCAAGATCCAAGGAAAGCTTCATCATCTCACTGGTCCCCTTCTTCCTCATGGTAATCATACTCCTAATTATGCACAAATCTATATTCTTGATACAGCAGAGCAGCTCAATGTCAGAAGACTCAATAATAGGAATATTGATCCTGTGGTAATAGATAATCTTCAAACAATGCTCTTGGATAGCCACCCATATATTGGTCATTATCATCATGCCTATAAACTTATTAGGGAAAAGCCAGTAGAGGAGCAGGAGGAGATCACAATTAGGCTACATGTGAATTTGCAATAGGATCAAAGAACCCATAACCTGCCAACAGCTAAGGAAATTGCAGTCATTATTACAGAGGAAGGAGTGCATCATGCAGTAGACAATAGAGATATGGTATTATGGGCAAGAGGAGGACAATTTGAATGTATTAGCCAGAATAGTCCTTCATATGCTGCTCTCCATTATGTTATGTTATTTCCAAAGAGGGAGAATGAATGGCATCTAAGAATTCCAATGTGTGGTGCTTAACTTAGAGAACAAGGGGAGAATACAAGGCAAAGAGATAGGGAGGAATAGGCTTGCTCATAAGTGGTTTCTGACATGTGCTACTATGCCTACCATTGTTATGCTAAAAGGGGCAAAAGAGATGTTTACTATGACAAGCAAGTAGAAGAGGCAGTAATAGTTCTCAATTGTATGCTAAAGGGTTTGTGGGGAGAAGGAGGAAGTGGGGGTATTAGAAAGAAATTAAAATATTAAAGTGCAGCTTATCTGTAATGTAAAAATAGATAAAATGATTGTAAGTTCAATCTAGATCTGCCTTGCATGGTGTCCATCTTTACACACCATAACAAGCTCACTAGTAGAATAGTCAGTAAACTACTTATGGGCCTTACCACACTCAATCAAGCCCTCATCCATACCCCCATACCAAGTCTTATGGGTGTGATACAATCTGAGTCAATGATTAGCCAGGCTTTTCAGGCCTGATAGAAGATTGTCTGAGCAACTAATGCATCTTGTCTCATGAAAGAATAGGGTATAGGATAGGAAACATTTACCAACTCAACCTCTCACTAAGATCACTCCTTACACACTCAAGAGAATTGCATTTACAACCTCAAGAGCTTCTGAGATGAAAGCAAGGGCCAAGGAGGCTTTTCCTATCAATCTCCACTCTAAGAAATATTACAAATGTTAGAGACTCAATTAAAAAGAAATAGAAAAGAAAATCCTTCACTCTACTACTCTCTATCTTGTCTCTCCTATATAACACCACCATGTGGCCATGATAGCCATCATGTTATCGCTAAGTCTTGACGACTCAAGGATCACTCAAGGTGAGTGTTTAGGAAGAACTCAATGGAGTTCTCCGTTGGATTGGACTATCTACTTATACTACTTTTACAAGTGGCTGTACACTACTAGTCCACGATCACATGTCCTTCTAGAATGTTCTACAATCACATGAC
>Ga0153960_1000193_pt1 | contig 13181 bp, 7 predicted proteins | sample TSFL044MetaG_FD_102274 | JGI IMG/M metagenome (GOLD analysis project Ga0153960, IMG submission 102274) | Attine ant fungus gardens microbial communities from Florida, USA - TSFL044 MetaG | ecosystem: Host-associated > Fungi > Mycelium > Unclassified | place: USA: Florida, Withalacochee...
CCATATGTAGAACAATAGGTAGTAGCATGTGATGATCTGTCCTAGTGCACAGACCATCACTTTTCTGTATATAAGGACTCATAGTCTGAGAATTAGACCTCAGACTTAACAACATCTTTTGTCGCTTGTCTAACTCTGCTTATAAGCACTTTTGAATCCATACTTCAATTCATCACAAACCAAATAAGTGACCATTTGTGATAGTAATGACATTAATATAGTATCCAGAGTGCAGTTGGATTGGGGAAGAACCTCTTGACTCCTACCTCCATCTACACTGTCTCTGGAACCATAAATGCAGATCTATTGAGAGTAAGAAGACTGGGACTAGTGGGGTGTCTTGAGAAGAACACAGAATATATCCAGAACTCGATCTAGAGAGGAATAGCAGATGCAACTCGGGCAGGCTTCAGAGAGGACAGTAGGCTAGAAAAGCTTGGCTAAATGCACACTTGGATTGTATCACATCTGTAAGGTTCAGTGTTGAGAGTGCAGACAAGGGAGCAACTGAGTATAGAGGGTCTATGAGTGATTAACTAACTGTATTTTCCAGAGAAGCTTTTGTCACGATGTATAAAGATTAACACCTTAGGGAGGCTATATGACGACAATCTAGAGAGATCTTACAATCCTTTTACAACTACCAACATATATTTTACTGGAGCTGTGTATAATTCTTATTTCTCAAATTACTTATAAACCTTCAACTTTGATTACCTTCTCTCAGACCTTTAGCATGCAATTGGGAGCTGGCACATCATTATTTTGTTTGTCCTAGTATGCAATTCCCTTTTGCACCCTTTTACTGCTACAAGAGTAAGAGCTGCTTTTGCCTGCTCCAAGGCTTCTTGTCTTTTATACGTCAGGTCATTCAAGTCCCTTTGCGGCGACTCTTTGACTAAAATTGGACCCGCTCTTGGGTGTCTGCCATATTCAAGATAGAATGGACTTTCTTTGATTCCTTTATGTGCTTGATTGTTGTATGTGAATTCTGCACTTGGTAACAGATCCGACCAATTACTAAAATTGTAATTGACATAGCATCTAAGATATTGCTCTAGAGCCTGGTTTACATGTTCCGTTTGTTCATCTGTTTGTGGATGGTATGCTGTCGACATAGTAGATTCTATTCTTAAAATTTTGCACCATTCTTGGAATAGCTCGGCCAAGTATTGTACTTCTCTATCTGAAATGATTTGTAGGGGTAGTCCATGCAATGGATAAACCTTGTCATATAGTAACTGCACCATATCTTTGGATGAAAACCAATTATTAATAGGAATGAAGTGAGCTCTTTTAGTAAGCCTATCGACAATAACACAGATAGCATTGTAACCATTTGACTCTAGCAATTGAGTAATTAAGTCCATTGATATTATTTCCTAAGGCCCGTTAGGCATCTTGTTAGGCACAAGTGGTCCAAAAGGTTGCTGTGGGCAATTTTTCATCTGCTGATACATATCACAACCCATAATGTATTTCTTGACAAATATAGTCATCCCAAACCACTAGTAATTTCTGGAGACTAACTCATAGGTCTTTCACTGACCTGTGTAAGGGGATAGCTCTATCTCTACCCCTAAACTGCAAAGCGATACTCCGGAGCAGCCTAAGCCTGTTCAAGTATTACTAAAGTAATACTTAAACACACTAGTATAGCTCCGATCACAGAGACCCTAACACTTAGAATGCAAACCCAGTATATAGTGTAGAATATCTCTTTAGGAGCCTCATCCTAATCTCTGAGGATTCTCCTGGAGGTGAGTTGTATCATGATTACAAGCTGTAATATTAACTGAGGATTCTCCTGGAGTCTTGTGCCCCAGTTGCTCTTACAGTATAACAAAAATTACACAGAACAGCTAGTAGGAAAGTTAATGCCAAACTCAATTCCAGAAAAGTCTTAGATACATATATCGGCAGATTTTATCATGAAATTGCCTTTAGCTCAGGGATATGACTTGGTCTTGGTAGTAATTGATAAACTAACAAAAATAGTACATTTCATACTTACTACAGAGAAAACATTAGTAAAAGGATTGGCAAGGTTGTTCAGAAATAACATATGGAAATTGCATGAGTTACTGGAAAGCATTATTTCAGATAGAGGACCCCAATTTGCAGCAGGACTAATGAAAGAGTTGAATGGAATATTGGAGATTAAGAGTAAATTGTTGATGGCATTCTACCCTCAGATAGATGGACAAACAGAGAGGGTCAATCAGGAGTTAAAACAGTACTTAAGGATATTCATTGATCATAGGCAAGAATAGTGGCCAGAATGGTTAGGAACAGCAGAATTTGTAAGGGGACAGCACTAGGATTGCTTAGATAACCTGGTAGGATGAGTATTGTCTAGCTTGTTCTTGGATTCTCAGAGTCCACAGTCCACAGTTCTCTATTCCTCTAGTTCAGGTCTGCCCTATCAGTACTATGTAGCCTTATTAGGTATAGTAGTTATTAGTGTCCTGATCTGTGTGGCCATAGCAACTGGCGCACGGACCAGGCTAGTCTAGTATATATAGCTAGTGATGTATGGTAGAATACCTTATCTCAACATTGATTAGAGCTCCTAGGCTATACATCGCTCTTGCTTAAGACACCTTTTCCACTAACGTCGAGTGTATTCTGGGCTGCCTCCAAGTAGCCCCTTACAGAATTTGCATATAACAACAAAATATACTCAAGTACTCGAACGTTGCCTTTCAAGGCAAATTATGGGCAAGATCCCAGGATGGGGTTTGAGGGTAGAAAGAAGAGAAAATATCAGAGAGCAGAGAAGTTCATCGAGAAAATAAAGGAAATACAGGAGACAAAAACAGTACTAGAAAGAGTGCAAAAAGAGATGAAGAAATATGCTAACAGGAAAAGAGGAGAAGTAGACAACTATAAAGTAGGAGACTTAGTGATGTTGAGTACTAAGAATCTAAAGTACCAAATGGTCAGGAGGAGGACAGAGAAGTTGATGAAGAGATTTGTAGGCCCTTATAAGATTAAGAAGATCGTATTATCAAATACAATGGAATTAGAACTACCTAGTATAGTAAAAATACACCCAGTAGTAAATGTCAGTAGAATACGATGGTATATAGAGCAAGTAGAAGGACAGAAAAAGAAGCAACTAGCTTCAGTAATAATTATCACAAATAGTTACTTACTTATTTGTGATTGGTGCTTTAGAATCTTGAAAGGTTCAAAAATGCAAAGTTTAGACAGTGACAAAAGACGTTATTAAGTCTGAGATCTAATCCTCAGACTATGAGTCTTTATATACATGAAAGTAATGGTCTATGCACTAGGACAGATCATCACATGCTACTACCTATTATTTTACATATGGTAGTGCTTTTGTGCTATAAATAGTGATAACTTAACCATATTGAGGCTGTTCTTTGTTCTAAGAAAAGAACAGATGACTATTGATAGGTAATTAATGAAGTCCATGTGCAAACATTAAGACCTTCATATCTCCACTAATATTAATCACCTTGGTGCTGTTTTAAGCCCATTCTGAGCAGTATGAAGAGGGCTTTTCTGATGCCTAAAAGCAAAGCATAGATTATGGCAGTTTCCGAGATATTGGCAATTTAATAAACAATACTATGGTGGTTACCAGTTGATCTACCTAATATCTTGGCCACTATTGATCGCTTTGAGACATGACTGGTATTAATAAAAAGGTCTTTTCAAGAGCTTTCGGGTGCCATTAATACTATGGGAATCGTTAAAGAACTGATAGAGATATTGCCAAATGAAGTTTGTGACAATAATCAAGGGAGAAGAAGAATGGGAAGTGGAGAGAATACTGAACAAACAGCAGGTAAGGGGCAAAAACAAATACTTAGTATGATGGAAAGGGTTTATAGCAGAATCTGATACTTGGAAAGAAAGAAAGAATGCAAAAGAATACAAAAAAAGCGATCAAAGAATTCAAGAAAGAATATTGGTAAGATATAGAAGACATAGCAAGACAAGAACATGAAGAAGGGGTATACAAGAGAGGAGAATTGCCAGGGAGGTTTACAGTAAAAAAATTATTTAGGTAGTTAGATAAAAGATATAACCAAGAATATTGGAGTAGACTAGAAAGAAACTGGAGACGATGGAAGGATAAATGACCAAAAGAGAGAAAAATGATGAAGACAATCAAAGAAGAGGAAGAAATCAAACAAAAAGATTCAGGACTAAGAAAATAGACAAAGGAAGATGAAAATGAAATGAACAACATAGTTGACCCTTACTATGAGTTGTAGGAAATTCTTCAGGACAAAGAAACTTAAGAGGAAGTGGTGTCATGACTTGGCAAAATGACTAAGTTATTATTTATATTTATTTTATTTTATTTTATTTTTTTGGACTTACTACATAGAGGAGAGTGCAGGAAAGTGTCACATCACAAGTGTTACAGTCACATGACAGGAAGTCACAATATCACATGATAGGCATGGGAAAGTAGTGCACAGACTATGTAATAGTTGTATAAGTAGTGTAGAAAATCTAATAAGAACTTTATTGAGTTCTCTTTGTCAATTGCTGAACAAAAAACAGTTGGCTTTATTCTGGCTTAGAGTTTAGCAACCTTACATAGAGGATTTTTCTCTGGGCAGAGAGTAAGCACCAACTTATCTACCTTTATAAATTCAATTACCTGAGGAATTAATAAAAGACTTTTTGGATTATTTTGGTACAAGAAAATACAAGATGAATAAAGGATACTTAGTGAAATGGGTAGCAAAGAAAATCCAATAGAGTAGCAAAAAAGAAGCAATCGGTATACTAAAAGTGTGGACCTATAGTTCAAGAGTGAAAGAATGCACAAAAGAAAAACTAGAAGAGTTGAACAGAATGACAGATAATGAAGTCTTATTGGCCTTGAGAGCACTAGAAGAACCACTGGTACTCAGAAAAATAGGAGATAAGCAACTAAATATCTGAGTCAAATTGACAATGATAGACACTCACAAGATATTTTGCAAACAGACATTGGTCGATTTGGGGAGTATAAGCTTGTGTATAAGCCAGAAGTTCATAAAAGAAAACAACCTTGACATGGTCCAACTACCATTTCTGATTACCTATTTGTCACAAACTTCATTTGGCTATATCTCTACCAATTCTTCAACAATTCTCACAGTCTTAATGGCTACAGAAAGCCCTTGAAAAGACCTTTCAATCGATACTAGTCATGCCTCGAAGCGATCAGTATTGGCCGAGATATCAGACAGATCAACTAGTAACCACCATGGTACCATTTATTAAATTGCCAATATCTCAGAAACTGCCATGATCTAAGCTTTGGTTCTAGACTCATCAGAAGCCCTCTTTATACTGCTCAGAATGAGCCTAGAACAACCTCAAGGCGATCAGTATTCGTGGAGATATGAAAGCCTCAATATTTGCACATGGACTTTATTAATTATCCATAGATAGTCATCTGTCCTTTTCTTAGAACAAAGGATAGTCTCCATATGGTTAGGTTATTACTATTTCTAGCACAAAGGCACTACCATATGTAGAACAATAGATAGTAGCATGTGATGATCTGTCCTAGTATACAGACCATCACTTTCATGTATATAAGGACTCATAGTTTGAGAATTAACAACATCTTTTGTCACTGTCTAAACTTTGCATTTTTAAACCTTTCAAGATTCTAAAGCACCAATCACAAATAAGCAAGTGACCATTTGTGATACTATTATAACATTGATAGAACTACAAACAAGAATGGCAGTGTCATAGAAGTCATCAAGATAAACATGACCACAGAAGATCACCAAGAACTTATTCAGCTATCAGTAATGAATCTTGGCAAACACAACCTATCCATCGACTGGAGAAACTCCTCAATCAGTCTACAGAATTGTCAACAGTGGTGTAGAAAGGTCTATATACCAAAAGAACCAGAGAAAGTAGAAGACAAAGATACAGAAGAAGAAATAATAGAAGAAGGAGAGAAAAGGCTATTTGTTAACCTAGAGGAAGAAGTATAGAAAAGAGAAGAGTTGAATATCAGAAATAAAAGCAAAAGCATAGAAGAAATCAGAGAAGACATACCTGAAGAATACAAAGACTTCAATGATCGAGTCTTTAATAAGGTAGTATTTGAAAAATTACCAGACCGATCCAAATGGGACCATGCTATCAAGTTGATATCTAATGTGATATTAAAAGACTGCAAGATATATCCATTAAATGTTAAAGAACAGAAAGAACTTGACAAATTCCTCGATGAACACTTGAAGTCAGGAAGAATCAGACTCTCGAAATTACCTTGTGCAGCTCCCTTCTTTTTTGTAAAGAAAAAAGATGGTTCATTGTAACCAGTACAAGATTATCAACGACTTAACAAAGCAACAATAAAAAACAAATATCCTTTGCCATTAATCCAAGAACTAATTGATAAAGTATAAGGAGCCTAATACTTCACGAAACTTGATATTTAATAGGGATATAACAATATGAGGATAAGAGAGGAAGACGAGTAAAAAACAGCCTTCTAAACAAACCAAGGACTGTTTGAACTGCTAGTAATATACTTAGCATATGCAACTCATCTACAATCTTTCAACTCATGATGGACATGTTATTTCGTGAACTAATCATGACAGGAAAAATTGTGATTTATATAGACAACATTCTAATCTTCATTCAGATAATAGACAAGCACAAAGACATAGTGAAACAAGTTTTACAAATATTAGCTGACAACAAATTGTCGCTTCATCCCAAAAAGTGCAAATTTCATTAAACCAAGATCAACTATTTGGGAGTCATCATATCACAAGATAGTATAGGAGCTAATCCCACAAAGATTAAAGGAGTAGCTGATTGACCAGAACCTCATGACAAAAGAGAAGTATAACAGTTCCTAGGGTTTTGCAATTTCTATCACAGATTTATCCCTGGGTTCACTAAAGTCGCTAAACCTCTAACAGAATTAAGAAAAATGCCTTTGATAAACTCAAAAGCAAGATGATAAACCCTCCCACATTAGCAATTCCAGACAATAAAAGAAAAATGTAATTAGAAACTGATGTATCAGAATACACTATCAGAGGAGTATTGTCTCAACAAAAAAATGATTGTAACAATTGACCTTATTACACACAGGTGTTTACCATGATGCAACCATATGAACTACTTCTTTGTTTCACATTACTTCATATGTTTAACAGCTCAGTCAGCATCTCACTAGTGGGGTATATTCTTTACTCAGCAGACCTCATGTCTGCCATATGTATTCCTTATTACTATCTCATGGTACATAGGTATATATACAGTAGATGCTCTCCTGTATTCCTTATGCTTTATCAATTATATCATTCCCTTCCTTCCTCAACTCTCATATCATCCTCAAGACTTTACTTAAGTATTGCAACCTAAGTTACTTCTTAAGGTCATAACATTTGGTAAAGCATCACCAACTCACCTTGCAACTGGGAGGATGGCAAACTAGTAGACCGGCTGTTGGTATATTACAAAAATTACTGCCAAACGTATAATCAGAGCATAGGAGATAGAAAACCTCGAAGAACGACTTAGTTCAGTTCATATCAGTGAAGAACAATCAGAGTACCAGGAAGAGTCTAAACAACAGGACATACAAGATACAGAATCAGAGGCTAACGAAACAGATAACGAAAAAGAACTTAACGAGTTAAGCAACATACCATTAGTAGGACAACTAAAGAGAAATATGTCTAGAACATGCACAGGTACACTAGCATCAATGGCCAGGACAGCACCAGCACCAGTACCAGCAGAGGTTATAAACCATAAATTAATGGTATCAGATAGTTCAATAGAGACAGGAAGACATTTGAAGACTGGTAGAGAGCTATGAAGCTCTACCTCAGAGCAAACAAAGTCATAAACACTAATGAGAAAATCATTGCAATACTAGAAAGGTTCCATAGAGGAACTGCAAGAGCATTTGCACAACAGAAGCTTAACAAAATTAAACAAGATGACAATACACCAAGTTGGGATGCTTTCAAAGCAAAGTTACAACTGGTATATAGTAATAAGACGAAAGAAGCCAATGCAAAATGGCATATCAAAACATTCACACAAAACAGGAAGTACATTGCAGACTTCCTCATTGAATTCATGGCTTTAGCAAGCAAAGCACAAATAGATGACCAGCATGCAATATTTTTGCTGAAGAAGAACATAAACCAAGAAATCATCAGAGCTATAATAGCATATCCACCAACTCAAGCTCCAAAGAGTTTAGAACAGTGGAAGGTAGCAATCACAGCAGTAGGACAAGAATCCGAGTGGACCAATATTTGCTATGACTATAGAACAGGTTCAGGAATAACCTATGGAGAAATGGACAAACCAATAGAGATAGGACAACAAAAGAATAACAAACAAAGACACAAACCCAAGTGTTACAACTGTAACAGATTTGGACATATGGAAAAAGATTGCAAACAACCAAAGAAAGAGAAGAAACCACAAGGATGCTTTAAGTGTGGCAAAGAAGGTGTCATAAGTCACCACAATCATGACTAAGAAATATAACATAAACTAGAATCGAACCCAGGACTAGTAAGGACTTGTAGAATAAATAGGGACAAATAGTGCAGAAATGTATAAGTAGTGTAGTAGAATGAAGTGAGGACTCTATTGAGTTCTCTTCTAACCCTAAACTAAGGTCTTAAGTCAGTTGCTAATAGAAGAACTCAATAACTATTACTAAAGCTTAGTTTATCTTGAACCTTGCTCACAAATCTCTTCAATCACCTTATCAACCCTCAACTGACGATCATCATGATTATTAATCATCTCCATATATAGCTGGGCCCTTGGCTTAAGGGAACTTCTTAGTCAGTTAGGGACTGAGGAAAGAAATTGTACACCAAGTTCAGATATATAGTTGAGTCCTGACCTACCAATTGAACCTGTTAATTACATCTTTACTGTATAAACCTTGTGCTGCAGTCCATTATGACTGATACATGCAGAGGAGTAATAGTTATCTCTTAAAGAGCTGTCTAGAGTAAGAATCCTTTCTGTTGAGGTGATAGTATAACCCTAGTATTAGGGCAGTAGTCAATAGGAAGTAGGCATCTGGCTGGGTGAAGATCTTGTGCCCCAGCAGACATAGCAGTAAATAGCAGGATTCAATATTATATCCATATCTTGAGATATCGTCATGATGTCTCAACAACAATATCACAATATCATGAGCAGCTTGCTCAAACAAAAGCATGCTCTCACTTCATTAAGGGCAAAGTTAGAAGAAAGACGAGAAAGAGAGTGTTAGAAATACAGAGGGTTCAGACACTGAGCCCAACACTACAGAAAAGAGAAAAAGGAAAAAGGAAAATTGGTTCCCCAAAATAAATTTGAAGTGTTAGCAAGTAGGGTGATGAAGTGTGGAGTAGAATTAAGGAGACAGAAGACAATAGAAAGCAGCTGGGTAGTGGAGTGTTTCAAATATGGAGAAAAGGAGCACAAGTGCAAGGAGTGTCCACTATGAAAGAAGATAGAGAAAAAAGGAGTTGAGAAAGCAGTACATGTGGTAAAGCCACAAAAGGCGCAGCCAAAGAAGTTAAGGAGAGTAGAGGAGAAAAAGACGGTGTGCGTGGCCAAGCCATGAGAAGCATAGCAAGAAGAGTAGAGAAGCTCAGCACACATCTTACAATGGAAAGTGCAGGAACATTGTGAAGAGGACATCCCAAATGGGACATGCCTATTCGAGTTGAGGTAGTATATAGGAGAAGTGATTGCAATGTATGTAGAGTGTAACAGGTATGAAAAGAAAAGATGTTATATAAAGGAGAATAGAGGACAGTATAAGGGAATATCCTAGGGAGCAGCCTAGATTGTGAGTAAGGCTCCTACCTAAGGGGCTATTTTAAGTATTCATGAGATGCTCTTCCATATTCTTCTTGTCTTCTCTCTTAAGTCTGCCTTGATGTGCCTGATGATCTATAATTAGAACAGTGGTATTAATAGTTAGTGCTCATGTGACTGCGGCGCACAGACCATCAGTTTTAGTATATAAGACTACTTATGTAGTTAGATCTAGCTTCACTCAAATATTATCTTAGCTTCTGGGACTCTTACCTAGCTTTAGGGTTAGCTGCCTTTGAGTGACTATGCCCTAACAAACAGGGGGTGATTTTAGACAGACAGGAATAGTATAGATGTAAAGGAAGAAAAGTAGTGAAAGTAGTGTGTTCCATAGAGGGAAAAGCATAGCAAAGTGGTACATGGTCAGGAGAACCAGAAGGTGCAGCAAAGGAGAAGAAGAAAGAAAAAGATATCAGGAGAACATTTAAAATCCTAAGAGAAGTGTGGTTGGATATTAGAATAGAGAAAGTAGATATGCTGAAAGGGTACAAAAGGGAATTGCACACTGGAACAAACAAAACAATAATGTACCAGCTCCCAATTACATGCTAAAGGTCCGAGGGGAGATAATCAAAGATAAAGGTTATAAGTAAAAGTAGAATTATATGCAGCTCTGATAAAATATATGTTGGTTGTTGTAAAATGAATATAAGATCTCTCTAGATCATCGTCGTATAGCCTTCCTAAGGTGTTAACCTTTACACACTATGACTAGACTCAACTGGAAAATACAGTTAGTTAGTCACTCATAGACCCTTCACACTTAGTTGCTCCCTTGTCTGCACCTCCAACACTAAACCTTACAGGTGTGATATAGTCCAAGTGTGCATCTAGCCAAGCTTTCCCAGCCTGCTGTTCTTTTCAAAGCCTGTTTGAGTTGCACAAGTCAAGTCAGTGTCTAATAATAGGTTAGTCTGATGTTGTCCCATTTAGTACAAGTCCAAAGATAAGAGAGGAAATAGTCCGAGATTTTTCTGAAGAGTCCTATCTATACTATAAGTCTATTATCTCCTAGAGTCCTCAGACATTCAATGCATTACTGTATTGTGATGTCCTTGTCTCGCATTGCCAACATCTTGTCCACTAGCCATTCATTATCAGACCATATATCACAAATGGTCACTTACTTATTTGTGATTGGTGTTTTAGAATCTTGAAAGGTTTAAAAATGCAAAGTTTAGACAGTAACAAAAGATGTTGTTAAGTCTGAGGTCTAATCCTTAGACTATGAGTTCTTATATACAGAAAAGTGATGGTCTGTGCACTAGAACAGATCATCACATGCTACTACCTATTATTCTACATATGGTAGTGCCTTTGTGCTAGGAATAGTGATAACCTAACCATATGGAGACTGTCCTTTGTTCTAAGAAAAGGACAGATGACTATCTATAGGTAATTAATGAAATCTATATACAAACATTGAGGCCTTTATATCTCCACAAATATTAATCTCCTCAATGCCTTTTTGGGCTCATTCTGAGTGGTATGCAAAGGGCTTCTCTGATTCCTAAAAGCAAAGCTTAGATCATGACAGTTTTCGAGATATTGGCGATTTAATAAACGGTACTATGGTAGTTACCAGTTGATCTGCCTAATATCTTGGCCATTACTGATCGCTTCGAGACGTGACTGGTATCAATCAAAAGGTTTTTTCAAGGGCTTTTGGGTGCCGTTGAGACAGTGGGAATCATTGAAGAACTGATAGAGATATGGCCGAATGAAGTTTGTAACACTATAGCTGATAATAACTGTAGTCCCACTTGATCTTCATAACATTTGCCATAACCTAGCTAGCTCAGCATACTGCAAATTTATCCCTGGACCACTTCAACTGAGCCCTATATATATGCCGCTACCTAGTAGGAACTCAAGATTACTCTCTTATCTATAAAGGAGAAACGGACCTTGGAATATCTGTATATATAAACTCAGATTGGGCATCAAACCCAGAAGACTAAAGGTCACAAACTGGATATTTTCTTACAATTGCAGATGGTGCATTCAGCTGGACATCAAGGGCTCAAAGAACAATAGCACTTTTCTTAACTGAGACTGAATATATGGCCTTTTCAGATTGCAATTGACAGTGTATTTGGATTAGATCTATTCTACTGGAAATAGGATACAAATTTAGTTCCATCCATATCAATAGCGACAACCAGGGTTCTATTTTCATGTCAAGTAACCTAGTCACTGAATCATGAAATAAGCACATTGATGTACACTTTTATGCCATTTGCAATTTTGTGGCTTAAGGCAAAGTCAAACTCTTTTACATAGAAGGGAGTGAAAACTCAGCTGATCTTTTTACTAAAAACCTTGGAGTAGTGAAATTTTGGAAGTTTTGAGACCAACTTGGAATGATCTGTGACTAGAACACTGCTTCATACGTGTCTTTTCACTTGTATGCACTTTTATACATTGAGTGAGTTCCATTCTATTGTTTTCATCTTCTCTAACCTCAATGTTCATTTCGGACTGCTCGTTATCATCACTCACATCCACTTTCTATCCATAGAAAAAAGTAAAATTTATCAAAGGAGCAAAACTATAAAGTTCCAGTGCCAACAGAGTATGTGACCAGAAAAAAGCTACTTCCCTCTTTTACACCCTCCATTGCATTTTCTTCTTCTTGTCCTCTAACTTCTCCTTCCTCCTCTGCTCCATCTGAGCTCTGCTTCCTCTGCTTTCTCTTCTTAGTGCTTCCCTGTACCTCTGTCTCCTCTCCCTTAGACTCTGGCCATGAGAATTGTTCATTATCAGAGTCCTAGCCCTTTATATCTGCCAACTTCTCCAATGCCAGAAAGTGATATTACTTAATTTATTACATAATTAGTTCATTATTCTTATCAACTATAACGATGTATAAAAGGCTCATAGAGTTCAATATCAAAATAAGTCACTTACCTACTAAACTCCTCTTCACTTCACTTTCAAGATCTCCCTAGATGAGCCCATTAGTGTGTAGACCACTGCACAATACTCACTGGTCTTATCTCAACATCCCCTTCCACTAGTTAACTTTGCCCACACCATACTCCTTTCTCCTGTAGATATGCCCCAGACATTGGGCTCTTGTAGCCCTCCACATCTTAGTACTAGTTGACTTGTTGTGGAATAGAAATGCTGAATCCAAAAAAAAAAAAAACTTGCATCACATGCATGCATTATGTCACAAAAAAGTAACTACTAAATAGTATCATGGAGGTATAACAAAATACCTGTTCAAATGAACTACATAAATAGCTGGACCCTCGTTAGCAAGTAGCCTTGCTAACGTTGCCCTTTTGGTGTAGTGGTAAACCATA
>Ga0153960_1000196_pt1 | contig 12989 bp, 18 predicted proteins | sample TSFL044MetaG_FD_102274 | JGI IMG/M metagenome (GOLD analysis project Ga0153960, IMG submission 102274) | Attine ant fungus gardens microbial communities from Florida, USA - TSFL044 MetaG | ecosystem: Host-associated > Fungi > Mycelium > Unclassified | place: USA: Florida, Withalacochee...
CAACAATGTTCACACTAAATAAGAGAATAAATGGAAAACAGCATTTATCACAAAATAAGATCTTTTTGAGGCAACTGTTATGTATTTTGGTTTTTCTAATGTACTAGCAACATTCCAAAGTATGATAAATAATATACTTGAAGACTTGATTTGCATGACTCCAATTTAATAACCTTTATGCTAAAGCAGAAAAATATTTATCTAGGCAAAGTAGTATCAAATATTTGGGCATAATAATATCAGAAAATAAAGTACAAATAGATAAGGAAAAACTTTCAGGAGTTTTAGAGTAACAAGTACTAACAAAAGTCAAGTAAGTATAAGTATTCTTAGGCTTCGCAAATTTCTATTATAGGTTTATTGAGAACTTTGCCAAGATGTTAAAACTCTTTGACTTGACCAAGAAGGATAGTACCTAGAATTGGGGCATTAAGCAACAAAATACTTTTGAGGTACTGAAAAGACCTTTATCATAGCTCTGATCCTGAGAATACCAGATGACAAAGATCCCTTTAAGTTATCTACTAATGCTAGCGACTTTGCAACAGGTACAGTCTTATTATAAAAGAACATGCAAACCAACCTGTAGTACCCAGTGGTTTTCTTTTCTAAGTCATTAGATGTTCATGAAAAGAACTATAAAATCTACAACAAAGAGCTACTTGCAGTAATTCAGAGACTAGAAAAATATAGGCACTATTTAAAGAGACATTTACATAAAATTAAGATCTAGTTAAATTATCAGAACCTTATATTCTTTAGGACAGCTCAAAAGCTAACCAGAAGACAAGTAAGATAGGCATTATTTATGACTTTTTTTGACTTTGTACTCTACCATAAACTAGGAAAGACAATGTAAGCAAAGGATCTCTTGTCTAGAGAAGCAAACCATAAAATGGAAATAACCTCAATAATACAAACTAGGTATTGCTAAAACCTGAGTTCTTTGCTATTAACACATTAGAGGCTACTCATAAGTTACCAATAAATAATGAGATAATCCTAAAGAAGATCAAAGCTGTACTCTTATCAGATGAAGTCACAAAAGACTATATGTTGTTGCTTGGGTCTAGTTCCAGAGAATTTAGAAAATTCTTGCAAGACTGGAACTATGAAAATGGACTACTTTTGTACAAAGGGAAGATTTATATCTCTCATAACATGAACAATACTCTGTAACAACAAATTATTTAGATATACTACAATTTACCATCTACTAGATACCTAGGTTGGTAAAAGACCTATGAGTTGGTCTCTAGAAATTACTGGTGGCCTTGGATAACTACATTTGTCAAGAAATATGTTATAAGTTATAATATATATCAGTAAATGAAAAATTGCCCACAACAACCTTTTGGACCACTTATACCCAACAAGTTGCTTAATGGGCATTGGGAAATAATCTCTATGGACTTACTTATCAAAAAAGCTTATTTCATTCCTATCAATAATTGGTTTTCATCCAAAGATATAGTATAGTTACTATATAATAAAGTTTATCTATTGCATAAACTGCTTTTACAAATCATTTCAAATAGAGAAGTATAATACTTAGTCAAGCTATTCCAAGAATGGTACAAAACTTTAGAAATAGAATCTATTATATCAACAGTATAGGAAGGTTAATGAGTTCAGAGGGAAAAGTAGTCTTCAAATAGAGTAGTTGAGAATAAAAGATATATATATATATTTTGTCGTGTCACATTCTTGTATACTCTAACTTATATAATAGCCAGAGTGTTTTCTAATAATTAAATAATTAAATAATTAAATAATAGAAAAAAAGTAAAAATAGTGAGAAAATAAGAGAAACAAAGAAATATAATCAAACTAAAGAAATATTAGCATTCTGCAAGTAGTCCAAAGGTTACTTCCACATCTCTCCCTTTCTTTCTAAAAACAATATCCTCATCATGTCCTCAACAGTCTCTTCTCCTTCCTCCCCATCAATATCTTCTAAGTCTTTCTTATCTACAAACTCCATAATTTCAAGGTACTTTCGAGAGTGAGGATAATATAGAATAAAGCAAAAGGCTACAAATTTAAGACATAATACTATTCTATTGACCTCTGCCAAAGTGTAAGTACTATCTCTTGACTTTTGAACCACTACCATAGGCCCAAGGTAATGAGGTTTGCACTTGCAATCCATTTTGGGCTCAATTTGTTTGTTCAGAACTAAGACCAACTCTCTTGACTTGAAATCATAGTTACAAATTCTATTTGCATTTTTTCTTTTGAAGTCCCAAATGGAAGTGTAATGCATAGCCAAGACATGTCTATGGATTTCAGCCAAGTCTTTGTCATGCTTCTGGAGCATACGTGTCTGAACTGCAAGAAGATTAGCTGTTTGAAGAGACATGAAAATAGATGTCGTAAGGAAAGTGACCTCAGTAATATCAAATAGGAGCAACAGTTTGACTCCATGTATCATGTAGTAGAGTGTCAGTCCAGTAGCCTTTTAAGTCATAACATGATCTGCCCAGAATGTATATGGTGCATACTCATACCATTGTCCGATATTCCTTGTACACATCTTAACTAAGCTGTCTCTAATTGTTTGGTGTGTAGTCATAACAACCCTATTAGCCTGGGAGTTGTAGGCCAAAATCCAGATGTGTTGAATGTGATAGTATTCTACAACCTAGTCCAGAGCTGCCACAAAGGCAATACTATTATTTGTGACTATTTCTTCTAAGCCTCCCTAACAATATAGTAATTCCTCAAAGATGAATTGACCCAGAGTCCTACCAGTTTTGCAAGTCAAAGCACACTATTTGGGCCAGCCAGTCAGTGAGTCCCTAGCCTGTACAAGATACTTATACCCATAAGATAACAGCATGTGCATAGTATCCACATATGCCTTGCAAAATAATAGAGCTGGCATCTGGACTGTTGGCACTAGAACTATGTGTTTTGTTGACATAATCTAGCATTTGTGATATGTCAAAACAATCCATTGTATGTTAGCATCAATAGTTGGCCACCAGAAGCAATCTCCTAGGATACATCATATTGCATAGAATCCCTTGTGACCTAACTGATTGTGTGACTCTTTTAGTAGTTGGTATTGTGTTCTTTTATCTTTTACCACCTATTGATGTCTGCCTCTTAGCTCTCTTTGCCACAGTTTATCCCCTCTAAGAAAGAACTTGCTAGCATATCAGAGGAATTACAGCTTGGTCTTCTTAGCAAGTTCCTCAGGTATTTTCAATATGCTAAAAAAGTTTCTAATTTTCCTTATCTTCTTTTCCCTCCTACTCATTCCTTCCTCTTTCTTCCTTGACTGCATAAGCTCATTCTATTTATCTAACCTCTCCTTCTTCTTTCTTTTTAATGCAATGTCTTTATCATGTCATATGCTCCCTCTTATGTTTACCATCTGTTCTTTATCTTTCTCTAGCTAACTCACTACCTATATCCCATACCCAATTATCTCATCCACCCAGCTTTCAGTCTCTTTTACACCTTCACCTCCTTCCTTGTCTTCTGTTGCCCTTCTCCTTAATAGTTTGTCTGGCCCCTTATGCTTCATTTTGGGTACATATACCAACTTGAAGTCAAACATTAGGATTGCCATGATCCACCTATTCATAGCAATATTGGGGTGTAAGTCCAGTTTATTTAACATCCCTTTTATGTACTAAGCATCAACTTTGACCACTAGTTTTTTTTGCTCCTATTATCCATAACTTCATTGTGTTCAGGGCTCAAAATAATCCATATAACTCCAATTTAGCCTATGAGTATCTTGAAATTTATTTATTCCACAAAATTGATCCAAACCTTGTAGGTCATCGTTGTCCTTCTATATCTAGTTGGGCCAATATAAAGCCTACTGCAATAACAGACATGTTCACAAATAGAATCACATCAAATGGTAGGGTGTGGTCAATCAGTTAGATTACTTTACAGGTAGATACTCTTTTCTTCATCTCTTTTATCACTAATCTTTGTTTTTCTCCCTATTTAATCTTGCTTTTAGTTACCCTTGTTAACTTTATCAAGAAGTTTGTCACCTCCACAAAACTCTTGATCCAATTCTGCCATCTCTAAGAACCTTCTCACTTCTAATACATTTCTACACTCCAGCCACTTCAGCACCTTCTCTACTGTTGTTATATCTAGCTCCTGCTCTTTATATATATACTTTCTCCCTACTACAATGATTTTTGGTTGACATAGCTGTAATTTCTTGGCCAAAACTATTGCTCCCACATACACAAGGCAGTGAAGGATGCAGTTTAAGTTGACCATATGCTTTCAAACAAAATAGTGAATCCCTGGGTTTACTGAAAGCACTTTGTAAGTGCCATTCTTTCCTTCATATTGTGTTTTCAGTTCTAATAATGTGATGTCATCTAGAAAGTTTAGTGCTCTGTCCATCTTATGCTAGAGAATGAATATGATGTTGTTATAAAAGATACCAACTTATCCTGTCCAACCTTGAGGGAGCACTGTGAGGCACATGATGCTTAGGGGGGTATCAAAGGTTGTGTAGTCCCTAGACTCCTCCACTAATGTGTGGTGGTCATACCCTACAAAGAGATCTAGTCCCAAATATATTAATCTTGCTAAACATTGCTCTGCATATAGATAGATAAGTAGTGGCTCTTGCAAATTGCAAATAGTAATGGCATTGAGTGGGGTGAGATATGAATAATATGTAAGTTTCCATCTTTCTTTGCCACTGTAAACCATTGATAATGGTAGGAGCTATATAATATTTCATACACCCCTGATTTCACCTTTCTTCTAATAAGGTTGATTACCTTCTCACAGATCCCTGGGGGATTGGTAATATTTTCTATGCCTATGGCACATGTTCTTGTATAGGGATCTTTACTGGTGAGAAATAATCCTCTTGAAACCTCCCTTTCTCCATCTCTTCCTATGCTAAGCCTTTCTCATTTAACAGTAACACTTGTGCCACCAGCTACCTCTCCTCTGACCACAAGAAATTGTTAAATCATAGCCCTATACTTTCTATTCTCTTCTTTGTTAGATGAGTCCCCAGTACAAACAAGGGTAGATATGAAGATATTGATAATAAGATCTCTAGGAGGTCTTCTGGAAACTGTCTCACAATTCTTATGCCTAGCAACATCATTCCTGGTACTGGGTGGACCTTTACAGCTACTTGCTTATATACTAGACACTGCACCACACTGTTGTATGCAAAGGACAATGCAAGGACTGCTTCTGTAAGAGAATCCTCCTCTTTTCTTATCACTTGTCCTTCTCCCCCCTTTTCTCTCACTACCAATATCCCATTCCTCAACCTGTCTACTACCCTTTCCTTTGTTGTGACTATCACATATCTTTTTTTATCCCCTGGGTCTGAAATCTCCACTTTTATACTACTATTTGCTTGCTCAATCTTTTCCAGTTTCATACCCTTTTGCCACAGTCTCCCCAATAACAACTAGTATAGTACTGACTGTACCACAAATGTATGTGCATATGTTTTTATCCCTTCCATCTCCAATTGCAAGTACTCTACACACTCTTGTAACTCCTTCTTTTCTTCATTCATGTCAAGAACAGACGGATGGAGTGTGAAGGAACGGAGTAATAATAGAGTTATACTCTGGAATGATATACTAAGCTATCTCGGAGAATAGATAGTACTTTACAGTGATTGCAATACCAGAAAGAAGGCTCCGGCGGACTGTCAAGGACGTCAGAGTGGAGAACGACTTGTAGAACGACCTTGGCTTCAACTTATGTGTTGCGCCCCAGTCTCTGGTTGTGAGTTTGGTCGTGTATTTCGGAGTAGTGGAAGTCATCAAGACAGAGATCCTAAACAGGTAAGTTGAAGAGTCAGAGAGGATGAGGTGCAGTTAGGACTAATTGACGTTAATTTACAGACTGAGAAATTACACTATAACTACTTAGTACTTATAGGAAGTCCAGAATAGAAGGAGAGTAGCCTACTACGCTATCCTACTATTATTAATTTTTAGGAGAATTATTAGGAGAAATAATTATATAATTATTATATTTCCAGAATATGACAATTCACTGTTTGTATTGTCATTCTTTTCTTTCTGTTTATCTCTAACCCCAGCTCCTCACATAGGTCCTCTTAAACAATTACCATCTCTAATCTCTTATCTAACAATCCCAACTCTCATTGTCTCCCCATAACTACCATCTCTACTTCTCACAGTGGTATCACAAACTCTAGTGGGGTCCTAGGCATAGTGGCTAAGATGGCTCCAACTGCTGGTATTCTGTTTTGCATATATATTTGGTCCATCATCTCCCTCTTTGAAGCTCTCCACTAATTGCCAACAGATCATGAACTTTTATGTTTGGTACCTTCATATCTAGTATTCTTTGTGAGATCTGAGGTGACATCTCTGCATCTGCAATTTGTAGCTCTCAACAGTATGCAAGCTACTGTACTCTCTCTTTCTTCTCCTCTCCACCTCTATTAGTCAGTTATTCTCTGCCTTTCCCTCCTTTATCTGCTCCTTTTTTTACTTCCTTTCTCCCTTGTGCTCTCATTATCACTAATTCTCTAACCTCCTTCTTTTCACTCTCCAATTCTGCCATAGCTTCCTATATCAACTCTTCTTTCTCTACCTGTGTAGCTTCAACAAATGAGCTAAGCTTTATAAAGGTTGTTATTGTTCTAGTTAAATGAGGTAGTGTATCTCTCTCCTTGAACTTTGCATCTATTGCTTCTTTGAGTTCTCTAGGATGGTGAGCATCAATCAACAACCCATCTGGGTATGTGTAGTACCCATTTTGTTGTCTTAAAACTTGTTATAATTGAACATATTCTTTAGCTATTGGGCATGTCCTCAACTGACAGTCTGCTCTCTTGCAGAAATGATAGGAAAAATTTTGAGGCATGGGGGCTAAAGGCTGGGAGTATCTAGGGTATATGGGTGTCCCAGCAGTGCTTGTTGCTGCAATGGTAGAGGCTCCAAAACAAGAGGGTGGGGAGAGGTTCTCAGTCATCTCTGGGGCCAGAACAAATAGCTATACATAAGCCATTGCATATGCATTGTTCTTTATGTTCAGCTGCAGCAGTTTCCTAGTGAGTTTATCTACTTTTTCCTGCCGCTTTTTCTTCTCTTTCCCCTTATTCTCAAAGCATACTTTCCTTATTCTTATTTTCCTTTTTGCAGGCTTTTTCTTTTTTTTTCTCTTATTCTCCTCACTATCCAAATCTGACCTTGTCTCCATCCCAATCACTTCCTCCTCTGACTTATTATCACTTGAGTCATCCCTCCTCCTTCTTTTCCCCTTTTATGATATCCTACTCCATTCTTCTCTTGTAGTTGCCTTCCTTAACACAAAGTAGCCTGCCTCTATTACCTTCTTAGTCTCTAGGACCTGGTCACTCTCAAAGTCAGCATCTTGTACTTCAAGACAATTACTGATAGTATATCAAAGTTCCTAAGAGAGTCCTTTCCAAAAATATTTATCATGCTGTTTCTTATTGATAATATCTACTTCTACTAGGTCTGCAACAATGATCCAGAATTTCCTGTAATATGTGTCCAAGTCCTCTTCATCTGTAATACTCCCTTTTGCTGATTTTTTGACTAGTTTGACTAGCTCAGCCACTGTCAGTTTGTCCTCTAGAAAAGTCTGTAAGTAAGCCCCCATTATTTTCCTTTTCAGCTTCCCATAGTCGTCTCCATATCCCTCTAATCTTTTCTAGAACTTCTTTCTGGACTTACAACAAAAATATAGGAAAAAAATACCTTATTAAATAGAAAGAATACACTCAAGGAAACAACATATAGGAACCTAAAAAAAATTTACAAAATGTAGGCAAGCTCCAAAAATATCTTCAGAGTATACCAAAAATAAGATAACTTCTCAACAGAGCTTAAACCAAGAGAGGAAATAATGTTGCAAACTTCATTCAAACCTATCTCTACTAATTCTTTGACAATTTCTACAGTCTCAATGGTTCTGGAAAGCCCTTAAAAAGACCTTTTGATAGATACCAAATACATTTTGAGGCAATCAATATTGGCCAAGCTATCAGGCAAATTAGTAGGTAACTATTACAGTACCATATATTAAATCACTGGTATCTTAGAAACTGCCAGAATCTATGCTTTTTTTCTGGAGTCACAAGAAGCTCTCTTTATACCACTCAAAATTAGCCTAAAATGATCTAAAGGCAATCAATATTTATAGATATAAAGTTCTCAATATTTGCTCATAGACTTAATTAATTACCCATAAATACTCACTTGCCTTTTATTAGAGCAATAGATAGCCTTCATATAATTAATTTATTGCTATTTTAAGTACAAAGGTACTACCATATATAGAACAATAGGTAGTAGCATATAATAGTCTGTTCTAGTGTACAAGCTATCACAATTCTGTATTTAAGAACTCATAGTCTAAGAATTAGACCTTTGACTTAACAACATCTCTTGTCACTGTCTAAACTTATAAGTACTTTTTGAAGCAACTTTTAACCCAATCACAAACAGTAAGTGACTATTTGTGATAGTTTATGACATGACCAATGTTGGTAGTACCAGATTTAGATAGAGAAATGAGAGTTGAAGAAATACATTAGAGTATACCATGGGAGAAGTATTATCAATGAAATGTGAAAATAGTAAATGGAGACTAGCAGCCTTTATTTTAAATAAAGTAAAAAAGAATTATAAGATATATGACAGAGAGATACTGGTAATTATTAGATATTTAAAGAAATAGAAACACTTACTAGAAGAAGCACAAAACAAATTTGAGATCTAGAGTAACCACAAAAATCTTGAATATTTCATGAGCAGTCAGAAGTAGAAAACAAGCATAATAGGCCCTGTACTTATCTATATTTGACTTTCACTTGAAACATATGCCAGAAAGCAGCATAGGGTAAGCTAATAGCCTTAGTAGATAACTAGACTAGCAGGTTGGGATAGAAAGAGATAATAAAGACAAAGTATTAATAAAGAAAAAATAGCTAGAAGTCAGAGTAACACAAGTGACAGAAGTAGTAATAGAAGGAGTAGACTTGTTGAAAAAGATCAAGAAGTCAGAAGCAAGAGATGACAGAGTAATAAAAGCAGTAGAAGAGATGGAACAAGCTGGAATAAAAATGCTAAAAGATAAGGAATAGAGAGGTAAAGATTAATGCTAAGAGATGGAAAAGTATATATTCTAAAGGATGAAAAGTTAAGAACAAAAGTAGTTTAGCTACATCATGATATGCCAGTAGGAGGACATAGGAAACAATAGAGGACAACAGAATTGGTTACTAGGAACTTTTGATAGCCAAGGGTGACAAAAGAAGTCAAGAAGTATATAGAGTCCTATAACGCATTATAGAGAACTTTTTGGAAGTTGAGTATAGTAGTATAACCAAGCTTTTTACTAGGGTGCTCTTGTTTTTCTTTTTGTAAAGAAGTTTGACTATACTAGGTAGCAATAAATATAATTTATAAAATAAAAAAGGAATGTGTTCTCAAAGGAAAGCACTCTGGCTAATATTGTGTTTCAGTACAATGTTCCTCAAGCAAGTTTATGGAAAAATAAATCCAAATTTAAAGATGAAAGAAAAATTGAAAGAAACTTTGCCAATAAACCTATGTTACAGTGATCTCAATTAAATCAAGATCTTGAGTTTTAGACTACTGTCCTAGCTTTTGTCCTAAGTTCTACTTGCCTAGTATTATTGCCTGTTTCAAAGTTGTCCTTATAGTAGCACTTTTTGGTTATGTGATCAGACTATCTTCATAGTAGTACTCTTGACTATGTGATTAGATATTTGACTTGATTAGATATTCGACTTTGATTCCTCTTTGTATAACTCGACTCCTTAGTAAGGCTTAACTCTATTTTAGAGCTTTTGTAATATTGTCTCTGTGGCTAAGTCAACTGTATCTTATAGTCTCTTTAATTTAACTCTGTCTAAAGTTGAAGCAACTTAATCACTGATTCAATCACTCTAAAAATAGATTTCACTTTGAAAGCCCAAATAAAAAAAAGAAACAACTAAGATTGCTTGCTTTCTTCCTTTTAAGTAGAGAGTTTTTATATGTCTTGAGAAATACAAAAAAAATATAAGAAAAATAGAAGAAAATATCGACCCTAGTCATAGACTATCTAATAATATAACAATCATTCTGGTTGTAATAGGAAATCCTGTACCTCCTTGACTTTTGATTATTTCCCATGAGTTTTTTCTAGGTCTGCTCTACTATTGCTAAGTTATTGGGTTACTTTAGTTACCAATCCTATGATGGTCACCTTTCTCTTGCAATAATTAAGCTTACTTCAGCAACTTGGGACCTATTTATCTCTTGTTTAGGGAAGTTTTGGGTACTGTTTCCATAGTTTCTTGGAGTCTTTTGTAATATTTTGTCATCCTTCTACATAAGACTTTTTTTTCTTGACTAGGCTATCTATTTAGCATAATATCATGGGGCTGTGGGCTTGAATCTACTAGTTCTTGAGTGATGGCCTATTAGATATAGTGATCTTATGTTTTCTGGTATACTGCTACATAGTTAGATAGTCATTCTAGCCAATGAAGTCCTTGATATTTCTTTTTTGCTATCTTGCAGTAGTATATTCTTTGTTTGTTTATTTGGAGTATAAAGTCATAAAATTTATTTATTTTTAGGCCTGAATATGTTTCTGGCTTCACAGCATACCAAAGGAATAAGAATTGCATAGAGATACCAGCAGGAAAATTAATACCTAATTTAGTACCAGAAAAACCCTAGAGTCATATAATAGCAGACTTTATTACAAAGTTACTACTAGCACAGAAATACAATGCAATATTGGTAGTATACAATAGGATAACAAAAATAGCACACTTTGTGCCTACTATAGAAAAGACTTCAGTAGTAAGACTGTTCTAAGATAGTATCTGGAAATTACATGGTTTATCAGAGAGTATTATTATGGATAGAGAAGCACAGTTTGCCATGGAAATGATGAAGGAGTTAAACCAGATGTTGGGGATTAACACCAAACTATCAACAGCTTACTACCCACAGATAAATAGTCAGATGGAAAGAATGAACTAAGAACCAAAGCAGTACTTAAGAGTGTTCATAAATTACCACCAGGAACAGATTGGTTAGTAATAATAGAGTTTGCATATAACAACAAAGTACAAATGAGTACAAAAGTATCATTGTTTAAGGCAAACAATGGATAGGATCCATGTATAGGATTTAAGATGAGAAAAAAGGGGGCAATTGAATTAGAAGTACTAGGGTCAGTCAAGATACATCCAGTAGTAGATGTCAGTAGAGTACAAATGTACAAGGATCAAGTAGAGAACCAGAAAAAGGAATGCCCTCTCCTAGTAATAATTGAAGAAGAAGAATACAAAGTAGAGAAAATACTAAATAAAAGGAAATTCAGAGAAAAAGATAGGTATTTGGTGTGATGGAAAGGGTATATGACTAAAGAAGATACATGGGAGCCAAGAGAGAATTTAGGGAATGCAGGGGACTTAGTAGAGAAATTTAAGAAAGAATATAGTAAAGAGCTTAGGAGAGCAAGAAAAAAAGATTAAGAAGAGTTTTGTAGAGGATAATTGCCAGGTAGATATATGGCAAAAATGTTGTATGGACAGAACAACAAGAGGTTTGATTGAGAGTACTGGGAAAGGAACTAGAGAAAATAGAATGGGGAACACAAACAGAGAAAAAGAACCTTAGAAATGGTTAGAAAAAAAGACAAAGAAGAAGAAATAGAAGAAGAAAAATCAAGAATAAAAGAATGGGATGAGAAAGATAAAATAGGCAATCTATGGGACCTATACAATAAACTCTAAAAGAAGTCCTTGGGATGAGGACCTTCAAGAGAGGATACTGTTATGAGTCACCTTGACTATGACCAAAAGAGTTATAAGTAAGATAACATGGAAGAGAGCTGGACTGCCAACCTCTTGGACAGTTATAGACTAGATCAATGTAAATATAAACAAATAGTAAAACTGTATAAGTAGTTAAGCAATCAATCAGAGAACTCTATTGAGTTTTCTTTGTAACTCTCAAAGAACTTGCTTCTGAGTCAACTCAACTTGAGCTGTACAACATACATGCAGTGGACTAGGTATAAGAGTATTGCTAATGAATTTTCCTGGGCTTGAGGCTACTAAACTCAGAGCCTATCAAGAATAAGCCAGTGACTACTCTTACCTTTACCCCTAGGGTATAGTTTATTTTGCAAGCTTTATAAGAGCAAAGTATAATTATTTTATCCTGAATATAAGAATATACTTTATTCTCAAGGGTATGGCCTTTAGAGGAGATACTGTCATATCTCATAACACTATCATTAAATTTCCCATTTGTATGAGTCTAACATTGAGAGACCTCTCCTCGTAGTATTCTCTAACAAGGATATAGCTTCTTATAAGGAAATATGCTTCAATTATATGGGATCTTACTCAGAAGATAAAGGAGATAATGACAATGAATGTAAAAATGAAAACGAGGTACATGGTGAAAAACGCAAGGATGCTGTCTATAGACCTTGTATGTGTGGTGCAAAGAAATGTAAAGGTGAGAATATCCATACATGAACTTGGTGGATCATAGTAATGCTAAGGCAGGTGTAATGTGGAATTAGTCTCTGTCAAGCCTATTAAAATGACAAATTCCAATTGGACTAAGTATATGCATTTCCTTAATATAGTATATCACAGCAGCTATATAGCAATGTAGTCAAACCTTTCTACCAAGATGTCAAGCTAGAGAACTTGGAACAATTTTTTTCAAGATAAAATATTTTGCTTTATTGAGAACAAAGTAAGAAGTTATATACAAGAGAATACTGACTGTGCTATTCCTGAGACTTATTGTCATTAGGCCTCAAAAAATTAGTTCTCTTTTTCCTTACTCATTTCCAGTCATATGACTCATACTATATAAGTATTCTCTTGTATATAACTTCTTACTTTGTTCTCAATAAAGCAAAATATTTTATCTTGAAAAAAATTGTTCCAAGTTCTCTAGCTTGACATCTTGGTA
>Ga0153960_1000200_pt1 | contig 12979 bp, 19 predicted proteins | sample TSFL044MetaG_FD_102274 | JGI IMG/M metagenome (GOLD analysis project Ga0153960, IMG submission 102274) | Attine ant fungus gardens microbial communities from Florida, USA - TSFL044 MetaG | ecosystem: Host-associated > Fungi > Mycelium > Unclassified | place: USA: Florida, Withalacochee...
CCCCAATTAACACCCAAACTCCACTACCAACTAGTACCTCAATGGACATTGAAGATCACCAACTCAGAGGTTGCTTGTAGTAACTTAGCTTAGAAACACTCCTAGTCCGAGTTGACAAGGAGAACTCAATGTGTCATGACTTGGCAAAACAGCTAAGTCAATATTTATTTTTCTTTTCTTTTAGTTTAATTAGTTTAGTTTAATTATTGGACACAGTACCATATCAAGATGTGTGCAACATGCTTCTCTTCCTTTAATCACCACCATCTCCTCCCTTCTGGCTGTAATGGCTGTTGGGGGGACTACTATACTACCAAGCCCCTACACTAATATTGTCATCATTCACCTTCTGACATTTATTTCTGCCTGTCCTTTGAGGCAGCACCTTTTTCCATCTCATGCTGGATGTGTGAGCATTGTGCCACATGTTCAGCATCTTTGACCTGGTGGAGACCTGTTAAGTTGTGAGCCTCTTGGTTCACAAGAAGGAACTTCAAGTAGTCACTTCTGCAAATGGGGCAAACTGGGAGAAGAATACTAAGCTCTGGGTATTCTATGAAGCTCTTGGCCTCTGGCCCTTTTTATTATGAACATTGAGTGGGACTATAACTATTATCAGCCATGGTCTGATAATGAGTGGCTAGTAGACGAGATGTTGGCAATGCTAGATGAGGACATTACTATACAGCAAATGCACTGAATGTCTGAGGACTCTAAGAGACAATGGACTCATAGAATGGACAGGACTCTTTGGAGAAATCTCAGACTATCTCTCTCTTCTATATTTGGACTTGTGCTAAATGGGACAATATTGGACTAACCCATTATTAGACACTAACTCAACTTGTCACCCTCATTGCTTTTGTCACTGGACTGTCACTTAACTAGTCACCCATAGTTACAACTAGTGTTACCACATTGTAATATAGTCATAATACCTAGTTAGTGTCATGACTTGGCAAAACAGCTAAGTCATTATTTATATTTCTTTTCCTTTTCTTTTCTTTTAGATTATTACTAAGGTGGAGTATGGGAAATATCACATGAGTAGTCACAGAGTCACAAAAAGGTATGACAATAGTCACAGAATGATCACATCACAATGAAGTCACAAGTCATAGTCATGGTATGTGACAAAGAAGTCACCTAATGGATATGAGGACTGTGGGAGACAAGGTGCATAGCCATGATAATTGTATATATAGTGTAGCAAATTTAACAGGAACTCTATTGAGTTCTCCTTGTCAAATGCTAATAAAGGAGCAGTTGGCTTTATTTCAGCTCAGGAGTTAGCTATTCTGATAGTTAGAATAAATACAGACCAGAAAGAGAAGAGAATAGCAAGTTCTCTCTTTTTGTATTCCCTTTGTAAAATCTTACTCTGAGGAATCAGTACTCTTACTTGTCTTAGAACAATCTCAAGGGTGCTACTCAAAGTCTTGTTGACATTTCTCCTCTGATATAACTTCACTGAAAACCTTAACCAGATCCTTTAATAAAGAGTGTAAAGATATCAAGTGTTAGATATAGACTTCAAGTTAAAATGTATAATCAATTATGAGGTCTAGAGTCTTAACACCATGTCCTTCTACTAGTATATTATGATATAGCCTGATAATTTCTGTCCTTAATTTATCATCTTTTGGCACATATACTTTTCCTTCCTTATACATGATATCATCTACCTTTCTCTACTCTTTGTCTCTCAACATCTTTACTTTTGCTTGCTTTATTTCTTTTACAGCTTTCACTACTTCATCGTTTTTTACTCTTGACTTTCCAACTTCCTCTAGTAGATCTATTCTATCTACTATAACCTCTACTGCTTCAGTTCTTCTTACTTCTAACTACTCTAGCTTTACTAATGTTTTATCCTCATTGTCTCTTTTTACTCTTATCACAAACTTTATTTAGCCATATTTCCATCAATTCTTCAATTATTCCCACAGTTGCAATGGCTACAGAAAGCCTTTGAAAAGACCTTTCAATTGATGCTAGTCATATCTTGAGACAATCAGTATTGGCCAAGATATTAAGCAGATCAATAGGTAACTATTATGTTATCATTTATTAAATTGCTAATATCTCAGAAACCACCATGATAAATACTTCAGTTCTAGGCTCAGTAGAAGCCTTCTTTAGAATGCTCAGAATAAGCCTAGAATAACCTCAAGGCAATTAATATTAGTGGAGATATGAAAGCCTCAATGTTTGTATATAAACTTCATTAATTACCCATAGATAGTCATCTGTCCTTTTCTTAGAACAAAGGACAGCCTCCATAAGGTTAAGTTATCACTATATTAAGCACAAAGGCACTACCATGCATAGAACAATAGGTTGTAGCATGTGATAATCTGTCCTAGTACACAGACTATTATAATTCTGTATATAAGAACTCATAGTCTGAGGATTAGACCTCAAACTTAACAACATCTTTGTTGCTTGTCTAACTTTGCTTTTTTAAGCCTTTTGAATATTCAATTTACCAATCACAAATCAGTAAGTGGCCATTTGTGATAACTCTAATCTCCCAATCTAGCCTTTTGCTCAGACTGTTGGTTTTTCCTATTTTACTTCCTAAAATGTGCTTTAATGTATTGATAGATATATAGCCCATTTTGCTTGTTTTCAATTTAACTTTTGCACCTTCATAAAATACTTGAGATTCTTATGGTCCATCTAGATCTCGAATTTTGTTATTACTCCTTCTAGAAAATGTCTCTATGCTTTTAAGCATCTGATTACTGCCAATATTTTCTTATCATCTATTTTGTAGTTCCTTTCTGTATCACTTAATGACTTAGAAATGAAAGCCACCAGTCTCCACAACTCATCAGAACACTTTATAGAAAGTACTCCTCCTATAGCATAATTTGAGACATCTACCTTTATCCTAAATTCTTTATCAAGTTGGGAACTGCTAATACTGGTCTTGTCATGAATACTCCTTTAAGCTTGTCAAATACTCATTGTTGCTCTTGTTCCTATTGCTATTTCACTTTCTTTCTCATCAACATGTTCATTGGCCTGGCTACTTGTGCAAAGTCTTTAATGAATTTTCTATAGTAGTTTGCAAGGCCTAAAAATTTCCTAACATCTTTCACATTCTTTGGTTTTAGCCAGCTCAACACTCCATCCACTTTCTATTTTTCCATTTCTATCCCCTCAGGTCCTATGACTACTCTGAGGAATTCTATTTTCCTTACTTTTCACATATATTTTTTTGGTTTGACATATAAATCATTTTTCTCCAATCTCCTCAATATTTCTTTTATTACTTTGTCATGTCCTTCTTCTGTTTCTGTTCCTACTAGTATATTATTCACAAATGCCACAACTTTTCCTTTGTTTATTAAGTCCCTTAGGATCTTGTTCATTATTGCCTGGAATATAGTGGGCAAGTTTGTTATCCTAAAGAATATTACTATTGGCTCAAAGGACCCTATGTGCATAGTAAATACTCTCTTTCACTCATCTTTCTCCTTTATCCTTACATTATTAAACCCTCACCTAAGATTCATTTTAGTAAATACTTTTTTACTCCCTATATTGTTGATTAGTTCTGTAATTAATGGAAGTGGGTAGTTATTCTTTATTGTCTGATCATTCAGGTTGTGGTAGTCTATTACTATTTTCTTGCTACCATTCTTTTTACTCACAAAGAAAACTGGCAATGTCTGAGGGGATTTCAATGGTTTGATATATCCCTTCCTTAGCTGATCTTCTACAAAATTCTGGACTTTTTCTCTCTCATCTTTAGATAGAGGGTAAATCCTTCCCTTCTATGGTTTGAACGTCTTCTTGAGATCTATGGCATGATCCCAAACTTTTTTTGTTGGCATCCTCTCTGACTCTACTTTCCCAAACACCTTTCTTCACTTCAAAAATCTTCTAGGGACTAATTCCTCAATTTTCCTATGGTCCTCTTCAATCTCCTCCTCTCTTCCCCAGTCTTCTTTATCATCTATCACCCACCTGACAATTTTCTCTTTCTCTAGGATTACTACTCTTTTTCTCTTTCTACCTCTCTTCTCTTTTTTCTTTAGTATTATCCTGTCATATAAGAGTGAACATCTCATCATTTTGACCTCTCTAGTTTTCCAATTTATTTCTAGGTTGTGTGCCTATAACTATGGTATTCCCAGTATCACCTCTGTTTTTCCCAAATCATACACATCCATTCTCATTCTTTCTATATGGCCTTTATAATACATATTTACCTCTACTTGGTGTGTAATAGCTCCCCCACTATTGTTGGTCCCATTGACATTTCTGACTATTATTGGCCTTTCTAATTTCTGTAGCCTAAACCCATGTTTTTCTGCTGTCCTTCTGTCCATAAACATCCCCATTGCACCACTATCCAAGAGTGCTTTTACTATGACCCCCTTGTAGGTATCTATTTGTCTTTTTTATTCCAATACTTAACTATACTTCTCTTAGTGTTTTGAAAGTTCTTCTGACCTTCCTTTGACTACCCTTCTCTTTTGCTGTGCCTTCCAACCCTTCTGGTTGTGTGCTGCCTTACTATGCTTTTCTCTCTCTAGAGTATACCACTTTTTCCTCCTCCTTTTTCTAATATCCATACTATTTTTCTCTATTTGGAATTACCTCCTACCCTCTATTCTTCTCTATATGGTATCCTTTCTATCTGTACCTTTCATACTCCACATATGATACTATTATCTTCTTTGTATACTACCCCAGCTCTAATAGACATGCCTTATCAGGAATACCCTCCTTGTAATGCTCTTGTGTCTTCCATCATAAGATGTGTACTGTAAGAAAGCTAAACTCCAAGCCAGAATAAAACCAACTGCTTTTTGTTCAGTGATTGACGAAGAGAACTCAATAAAGTTCCCATTAGATTTTCTACACTACTTATACAACTACTACATAGTCTGTACACTATCTTCCCATGCCTATCATGTGACATCATGTGACATCATATGATATGACATTGTGACACTTGTGATATAACACTTTCCCGCACTCCCTTCTATATAGTAAGTCCAAGATAAAATAAAAGGAAAAGAAAAGAAATATAAATAATAACTTAGTCATTTTGCCAAGTCATAACACCACCCCCCTCTTAAGTTTCCTTGTCCCAAGGAATTTTCTACAACTCGTGGCATGGGTCCATCATGTTACCCATCTCATCATCATCTTTCTCTGTCTATTCTCTAACTCCTGAACTTTCTTTTCCGATTTCTTCTTTTTCTGCAATTGTTTCTATTTCCCCTGATTGCTTTTCTTTCTACCATCTCCAATTCCTTTCCAGCCTTTCCCAATATTCTTGATTGTACCTTTTATCTGACCATCTGAACAGTTTTCTTGCTGTAAATCTTCCTGGCAATTCTCCTCTTCTAAATGTTCCTTCCTTATATTCTTGTCTTGTTATGTCTTTCATATCTCACTGGTATTCTTTCTCAAATTCTTTGATCACTTCTTTCATGTTTTCCAAATTCTCTCTTCTTTTCCAAGTATCTGACTCTGCTATGAATCCCTTTCAGCATACCAAGTATTTGTTCTTTCCTCTTACTTGTTGCTTGTTCAAGATTCTCTCTACCTCCCATTCTTCTTCCCCTTTAATTATTACTGGAGCTGATTGCTTCTTTTTCTGCCCCTCTACATATTCTACTAATGTTGACTACTAGATGTATTTTGATTATGCTAGATAGTTCTAATTCAACTGCATTTGATGATACGATCTTCTTAATCTTATAAGGGCCTACGAATCTCTCTATCAACTTCTCTGTCCTCCTCCTGACCATCTGGTACTTCAGATTCTTAGTACTCAATATCACTAAGTCTTCTACTTTATAGTCATCTGCTTCTCCTCTCTTCTTGTCTGCATATTTTTTCATTTTTTCCTGCACTCTCCCTAGTATTACTTTTGCCTCCTCTTGTATTTTCTTCATTTTCTCAATGAATTTTTTTTACTCCCTCATACTTTCTCTTCTTTCTTCCCTCAAACCCCATCCTGGGATCTTGCCCATAGTTTGCCTTAAAGAACAACATCCAAGTACTCGAGTGTGTTTTATTATTGTATGCAAACTCTACCATTCCCAACCATTCTGGCCACTATTTTTATCTATGATCGATAAACATTCTTAAGTATTATTCCAACTTCTGATTGACCCTCTCTATTTGTTCATCTGTCTGAGGGTGAAATGCCATTGACAATTTACTCTTAATCCCTAGCATCCTATTCAACTCTCTCATTAGTCCTACCGCAAATTGGGGCCTCCTATCTGAGATAATACTTTCAGATAGCCTATGTAACTTCCACATATTATCTCTGAACAACCACGCTAATCCTTCTGCCAACATTTTCTCTGTAGTAGGTATGAAATGTACCATTTTAGTTAACCTATCGGCTACTACTAAGATTGAGTTGTATCCCTGAGCTAAAGGTAGCTTTGTGATAAAGTCTGCCAATATGTACATTCAGGGCTTTTCCGGAATAGAATTGGGCATTAGTTTGCCTGTTGGTGGTTCTGTGCAATTTTTATTTCACTGACAAGCATTACACCCCTCCATATATCTCTTCACCTCTTTGGTTACTCCTGGCTACCAAAAGTTCCGGATAACCAATTTTACTATCTTCTACTGTCCTTTATGACCTCCTACTAGCATATCATGATGTAATCTGATTATTTCTGTTCTAAGCTTATCATCTTTTGGTACATAGACCTTCCCTTCTTTGTACATAATGCTATCAACCTCTCTCCACTCTTCATCTCTTAACATTTTCACCCTTGCTCTTTTCATTTCTTCTATCACCTTTACCACCTTGTTATCTTTTACTTTCAACTTCCTCACTTCTTCTAGTAGATCTACCTTGTCTACTATTATTTCTACTGCCTCTGTTCTTCTTACTTTTAGCCACTCTAGTTTTACTATTGTTTCATTCTCATTGTCCTTTTTCACTCTAACCTCCCAGTCTAGTCTTCTACTAAGACTGTCTGCTTTTCCCATCTTGCTTCCCAGAACATATTTTAACGTAAAGTCAAACCTGGATAGGTACAAGGCCCATTGTGCTTGTCTTTGATTCAACTTCTGTGCTTTCATGAAGTATTCGAGGTTCTTGTGATCTATCTATATCTTGAATTTAACTATTGCTCCTTCTAGGAAGTGTCTCTATGCTTTTAAGTATCTAATGACTGCTAACATCTCTTTGTTGTGTATCTCATAGTTTCTTTCTGTATCACTTAGAGATTTAGAAATAAAAGCAACTGGTCTCCATTTTTCATCTGAGCACTTCATTGAGAGTACTCCTCCAGTAGCATAATTTGAGACATTGGCTTCTACCCTAAATTCCTTATCTAAATCTGGGGCTGCTAATACTGGTCTACTAGTGAAGATCCTTTTTAGCTTATTGAATGCTTTCTGTTATGTTTTCTCTTATTGCCACTTCTCATCTTTTCATGTAAGCACATTTATTGGCCTAGCTATTCAAGCAAAATCTTTAATGAACCTCCTGTAATAGTTTGTGAGGCCCAAGAATTTTCTGACGTTTTTCACATTTTTTGGCTATAGTCAACTAAGTACTCCATTCACTTTCTCTACCTCTATTTCTATTCCATTAGATCCTATGACGATCCCTAGGAATTCTATTTTTCTTGCCTTCCACATATATTTTTCCGGCTTGATGTACAAGTTATTCTCCTCCAATCTTCTTAGTATTTCCTTCACGATTACATTATGTCCTTCTTCTATTTTCATTTCTATCAACACATCGTCTACAATTAAATCCCTTAAGATTTCATTCATCATTGCCTGGAATGTAGCAGGTGAATTTGTCATCCCAAAGAACATTACTGTTGGCTCGAAGGAACCTATATGCATTGTGAACGCTCCTTTCCATTTATTCCTCTCCTTTATTCTCACATTATTGAACCCCCATCTGAGATCCATTTTGGTGAACACTTTCTTACTCCCCATGTTGTCAATCAGCTCAGTGATCAATGGGAGCAAGTAATTGTTCTTTATTGTCTGGTTATTCAGATTACAGTAGTTCATTACCATCCTTTTGCTGCCATCTTTCTTGCCCACAAAAAATACTAGTGATGTTTGAGGTGATTTTGAGAGTCTGATATACCCTTTCTTTAGCTAATCCTCTATGTATTTCTGGACTTCTTCCCTTTCATTTTTGAATAACAGGTAAATCCTTCCTTTTCGTGGTTTAAATGTTTTTTTGAGATTTATAGTGTGATCCCAAGTTTTTCTGGTTGGCATCCTCTTCAACTTTACCTTCCCAAACACCTTCTTCCACTTCAGAAATCTTTTTGGGACCATTTCCTTGATTTTCCTATGGTCTTTCTCTATCTTTTTCTCTTTTCCCCAATTCTCTTTGTCATCTATTGCCCATCTGATGATTCTCTCTTCCTCTAGGGTCATTGCCCTTTTGACCTTCTCATTCTTTTGACTCTTTCCACCACACAATGGCAGACATCTTGTCATTTTAACTTTTCCTATCTTCCAATTTATCTTAGGATTATGTACTACTAGCCATGGCATACCCAAGATTATCTCCATTTTTCCTAAATCACACACATCCATCCTCATTTTTTCTACATGGCCTTTATAATATATGTTGCACTCTACTTAGTGTATAATGGCCCCTTTACTATTATTTGTTCCATTTACATTTCTGACCATTATCAGCTTATTCAACTTCTGTAGCTTGAACCCATGCCTAGCTGTCATTCTCTTATCCATAAACATCCCTATGGCACCACTATCCAAGAGTGTCTTTATGGTTATGCCCTCATGTGTATCCAACTTTTCTATTCTAATGGTCATCTATACCTCCCTTAGCATTTTGAAGGTTTTTCTGACCTCCCTTTGACTACTCTCCTCTTTGGCTGTGCTTTCTGACTCTCTTGGTCATATACCACTTTGCTGCACTTTTCCCTCTATGGGGTGTGCCGCCTTTCCTTTACATCCACACCATTTTATCCCTTCTAATTTCCTTTTGGAGATCACTTCCTGTCCCCTATTGTCTTCTATATAACATTCCTGGTTTCCACACCTCTCACAAGCTAGGTATAAAACCACTACCTCTCTCATACACTATCCTAGATCCCATAATTGTGCCTTTTCTGGGATGCCTTTTCCACAGTACTCCTCTACTCTCTTTCTTAACTCTTCTACTGAGCTTCTCTTCCACCCTTGCTGTGCTTCTTGTGGCTTGGTCATATGCACCACTTCATTTTTCTCTACTCTCCTCAGCCTCTTTTCTTCTTCCTGCGCCTTTTCCCTGGTAGGATGCACCGGTCTTCTCTCTTGCTACATCTATTGTAGCATTACCATATATGCCACCTTCTTCATCCACTTCCATAGTGGACACTCACTACATTTGTGTCCTTCCTCTTCACACTTAAAATACTCAATCTCCACCCTCTCTTGCTTTTCTATCATTCTCTTCTTTATATCACACTGCATCACCCTACTTGACAACACTTCAAATTTATTTTTGGGAGCAGCTTCCCTCTTCTCCTTTCTTTCCTTATTCCTGCAATTTTGGGCCAGGTGCCCAAACCAACATTCTTATTCCTTTTTTCCTTCTAATTTTGCCCTTAATGAAGTAAGGGCATGCTTTTGTTTGAGCAAGTTGCTCATTAATGAATTGTATTGTTGCAAAGATATGGTGCTACATCTCTGCAAGAGTACGGAAGTAATGTTGATTCTTGCTAATTACAACTATATTTACTAGGGTACAAGATCTTCACCTAGCCAGGTGCCTACTGCCCTACTAACTACTGCCTTAATAATAGGGTTAGACTATCATCTCAAGGAGAGGATTCCTACTTTAGATAACCTTCTAGAAGTAACTGTCACTCCTTTGCATATACCACTCATAATAGAGCACAACACAAGGTTTCTACTAAGAAAACAATAACTAATAACACTACCCAGTTGCAAGGTCAGGTCTAGAACATAATGCCTGGGTTTGGTACTGTGTCTCTACCTGCAGTCCCTAACTGACTGCAAAGTTCCCTTAAGCCAAAGGCCTAGCTATATATGGAGGTAGCTAGTGATCATGATGACTACTGGCCAAGGGTTGATTTATATGAGAGTAAGAGTAAGCAAGATCCAAGGTAGACAGTGCTTAAGAAGTGGATATCGAGTTCTAGTGTAAGAAAGCTAAACTCCAAGCTGGAATAAAGCCAACTACTCTTTGTTTAGCAATTGACAAAGAGAACTCGATAGAGTTCCCATTAGATTTTCTATACTACTTATACAACTACTACATGGTATGTACACTATTTTCCCATGCCTATCATGTGACATCATGTGATGTGACACTTTCCCACACTCCCTTCTGTGTAATAAGTCCAAGATAAAATAAAAGAAAAAGAAAAGAAATATAAATAATGACTTAGCCGTTTTGCCAAGTCATGACATGCACCAGACTTCTCCTCTACTCTTTCTGCTATACTTCTTGTGGCTTAACCACACATACTACTTCTTCTTCTTCAACTCTCCTCAACTTTTGTTGCTACATCTTTTGTGGCATTGCTACATGTGTTGCTCTCTTAACTCCTTTTTCTACCTTCCTTCACAGTGGATACTCTTTATACTTATGTCTCTCCTTCCCATACTTAAAGCACTTAACAAACTTATTTTGGGAAATGACTCTTCTCTTCTCTTTTCTTCCTTTACTCCTATAGTTTTGGGTTAGGTGCCTGAACTTCCTACAATACTGATAATGGGGATCAAGGGAGATTGATCACAATACAAAAGTAACAACAAATAAAAGTAAAAGAATCTCTGAGATATTTTACAATTGTGCACTAAACAAGTAAACACTGGAGAGATAAATCAAATAATAGAGAGCTTACTAAAGGTGAAGATCCAAAGAATAACCAAAACATATTAAATAGAAACCTAAGAAAAAAAGAAATTTTTTTAGTATCCACTCAAGTGAACTCTTACCGTAATAGGATTCCTAAGGTATATGTTTATCTCATGCCATGATACTACTGCTCTTACCTAGTCTAGTAGCCTGGCTTACCATTAATATAGCAGTACTACCTAGAACTCTCATGCTGTTATGCAAGCTCTACTTCAGCTGACTATATAACTAGAAGCCTACCTCAAAAACACATAGCGAGTAGTTAGCTCCTAGCATAAGCAAATGCCTAAGTCTGTTGAGGCTTGAGTCTTTCTTCAAGGGAAGTTTTATAGAGTTTTCATAAAGCAGACACAAAAGAAAACCTCAAATCACTCAAATAGCCTTTTAGCTCTAGAGCAACAGAGAGAGATGTCATGACTTGGCAAAACAGCTAAGTTAATATTTAATATTCTTTTTCTTTTTCTTTTCTTTTATTTTCTTATTGATGGACACACGAGATAAAAATGACTCATAAGGAAGCACGGGACTTTGGTATAGGGTTAGGGTCAGACATTTGTATAAGTAGTGTAGAAAATCCAATGAGAACTCTATCGAGTTTTCTTTGTCAAACACTGAACAAAGAGCAGTTGGCTTAATTCCGGCATGGAGTTTGGCTCTCTAACACTAGAACTCAATTCCACATCACGAGCACCGTCCGCCTTGGACTCTGCTCAATCTTTACTCTCATCATAATTAACTCTCGGTCGCTGATCACCACGATCAGTAACCATCTCCATACATAGCCAGGCCCTTGGCTTAAGGGAACTTTGCAGTCAGTTAGGGACTGCAGGTGGAGACACAGTACCAAGCTTAGGTATTGCGTTCAAGACCTGACCTCACAATTGAGTGGTGTTTAGTAGATACTTGTACTGTTCATAGTATAAACCTTGTGCTGTGCTCCATTGTGAGTGGTATATGCAGAGAAGTGATGGTTACTTCTAGAAGGCCATCTAGATTAGAGATCCCATCTGTTGGGTGATAGTCTAACCATACTATTAGGGCAGTAGCTAGTAGGGCAGTAGGCATCTGGCTGGGTGAAGATCTTGTGCCCCAGCAGACATAGTTGTAACTAGTAAGATCAACCATTAAATCCGTACCCTCAGAGATGTCGCCACGATGTCTCAAACCCAATATAAAACTCTCATGAGCAACCTGCTCAATGAAAAGCATGCCCTTGCTAAAATAAGGGCAGAATTGGAAGGAAAAAAGAAAAAGTTGTGTAGGTGCTGCAAAGGGTTTGGGCACCTGGCCCGAAATTGCAGGAAGCTAAATGAGGAAGGAAAAGGGGCAACGACACCCCAAAATAAATTTGAAATCTTGAGTAGCAGGGTGATGCAGTATGGAGTGGAAGAAAAGACGATAAGGAGTATGAGGACAGCGGGGGTAAAGTGTTTTAAGTGTGGAAAGGAAGGGCACAAGTGTAGGAAGTGTCCATTGTGGGTAAAGAGAAAGAATGGGGAGAAGAGGCCGGTGCACCCTGTAAAGGGAAAGGTGCAAGAAGGAGAAAGGAGGTTGAGGAGAGTAGAAGGAAGTGAGGCGGTATGCCCTACAGAGGGAAATGTGCAGCAAGAGAAGTAGAAAAGGAGTTTGTGGGAGACATTGAGGAAGAGGGCTGAATGGTACTGTGGACCAACAGTGCCATGAGATGCAGAGTTATGGGAGTTAGAATAGCGTGGCCAAGGAGCCATCATCACGTATTTAAGATGCCCAAGATGTGGCAAAGGAGGATGTTATGTGGAAGATGATCAGGGACAAGGAATACTCCCCTATTAGAAGAGGAAGAAGAGGAAGAAGATAAGTTGGTGTGGATACAGAGGAGGAAAGGAGCAGAGCGGTGCGCAAGCAAGGGACTCAAGAGGCACAGCAAGGGAAGAGGAAGCGGCGCGGCCCAGAGAGGCAAAGGCATAGCAAAGTGGTGCACGGTTAAGAGAACCAGAAAGCGCAGCAAAAGAGGAAAAGAGCAGCACACCCACAGAGAGAAAAAGTGCAGCAGAAGAGGGGGGTAGTTGAAAGGAGGTCAGAAGAACCTTCAAAATGCTGAGAGAAGTGTGGTTAAATATTGGGGTGGAGAAG
>Ga0153960_1000205_pt1 | contig 12792 bp, 9 predicted proteins | sample TSFL044MetaG_FD_102274 | JGI IMG/M metagenome (GOLD analysis project Ga0153960, IMG submission 102274) | Attine ant fungus gardens microbial communities from Florida, USA - TSFL044 MetaG | ecosystem: Host-associated > Fungi > Mycelium > Unclassified | place: USA: Florida, Withalacochee...
CGGTATCTCTCCTTTGCGCAGAAGACAAACTTTCCCTACCTAATCTAATGATACCGAATGTACGTTTGCATGTAAATATTTAATCTGATTAGCCAATAATGCAGCAATTATCTTCTCAAACAGCTTCTTTAATCGCTACGATACGTAATCGGGTTGTGTCGAGAAACCATCGACCTTCCCGCTCAAAGTGGGGCTTAACCTTAGTCCCGATGGTTTGATAGATTGATTCCAGGTCTGCGGAGGAAACGTCTTTAAAGAAATAATCAGCGAAACTGTTTAGCCATTTCCGAAGTCCTTCTTCTCCTTTGAGCGGAGCAGGCTTGTCAAAATGCTGAGCGAATGTGACACGGAAGCCATTCTGCTCCAGCAGGGTGGCGTATTCAGCAAGAGTGGGATGATACCAGGGATTCCGTCCAGCCCATGTATAGCCATGCTCCTCCAGAGCCTGTTTCATCGCAGTGGTCAAGATGGCGATATTTCCGCTTCCGGCAAATTCAGCCACGAATCGTCCACCTTCGCGCAGGGCCAACCAGATGGATCGTGTCAGAGCCGCAGGATTATTGATCCAGTGTATAGCTGCATGCGAGAATACAGCGTCAAAGGGTATATTTGTTCGATATTGAGAAGCGTCTTTCACCTGAATATTCAGGTCAGGGTACTTCTGTTGAGCAAGCTTCACCATTCTCTCTGATAGATCAATTCCTGTCGGTATCGCCCCGGCAGCTGCGATCTTGGCTGTCAAATCTCCGTTGCCACTGCCGATATCCAGAATACGTTCCCCGGTTTGCGGCTGCAATAAAGACAGGACATCCACTCCCAGATTTGATAAGAAATCCGTTGAATGAACGTAGGGTACTGTATTGTGGTCGTTTTTGAAATGTTCATCACGCATGGGCTCAACCTCCTTTATAGACCTTAGATATCTATAATAACTTTAATGATTAAAACCTGTCAACTTGCGTTCTTAACTCCGTATTCTAGTTTTTATAGTGAACCTCTATATGAAAATGATGCGTCACAGCTTCTATGGACATACAAACAAAAAAACCTATCCCATGAGAAATCATGAGATAGGTTTGTCATCATTCGAATTAAGCATTCGATACTCTAGCTGTCTTCACTTTCTGTACCTCGTACATATTTACCGTAGTGCTAATCAGATACTCGGGTTTCTCCTGTCCTCTTTTCTCCCGATGACCTTTAATATGTACGTCGCTCTTCTCCCAATTCTTCCAGTCTTCTTCCGATTCCCAACGTATCAACACCATTACTTCTTCGTGTTCTTTACTCTTTTTATTAACCATCACACTGAAATCAATCAGTCCCGGCATTTCTTCTACAGGGCTGGGGGCACTGAAACGTTCCACCAGTTTATGACTGTGGCCCTTTTCGACTACCATAACGCGAGTTTGAATGAACATAATTACGCCTCCTGATCGCCTCAAGTCACTGCATGTATACAATGGCCTTGGGACATTTTTTTTAACTTCCACTCTATTATTCTATTCTTATTGAAAATGATTATCAATATCGTATCGAATTTTGTATTCATAAAAAAACCTCCTCCACGAAATGGAGAAGGCATTTTGCTCGTTATTTTAGAGAGCTTTATTCACTTTGCTGCTCTTTGGTTTACTGTGACTTGTGCTATTGTGGTTTGGTTTACCGCTATTTGGTTTACTACCGTTTGGCTTACTGTGATTAGCTTTACCGCTCTTTTTAAACCACTCGGATTTTGGTTTTCGAGCCGGATTCGCTTTTGACTTCCCGGGTTTATCGGCTGCAGATTTATGGGGTGCAGACTTCGATGTTTGATTCGATTTTACAAAAGCAGGCACACTTGTCATCGGATAAGGATGATTTTTCACTTCAGGAATGGTCTTCTTGATTACTTTCTCGATATCCTTGAGGAACGGAAGCTCTTCCTTCTCGCAAAACGAAATCGCCATCCCGCTATGCCCTGCTCTGCCTGTACGGCCAATTCGGTGGACATACGTTTCTGGAATATTAGGAAGGTTGAAGTTGATTACATGTGACAGTTCTTCAACATCAATGCCCCTTGCCGCTATATCCGTCGCCACTAATACTCGTGTAACTCCGCTTTTGAAATTATTTAGAGCTCTTTGACGCTCATTTTGAGATTTGTTGCCATGAATGGCCTGCGCCGTAATATTCACCTTGGACAAATCGCGAGTTACACGGTCAGCTCCACGCTTTGTACGAGTGAACACCAGTGCCGAAACAATAGATTTATCCTGCAAGATATGATTCAACAGACTTTGTTTTTTGCCATTTTCCAATAAATACACAGACTGTTCAATTCGATCCACCGTGGAGGAGACAGGTGTAATTTCTACTTTTACCGGATCAACCAGCAACGTTTTTACCATTTTTGTAATTTCCGGAGGCATTGTAGCTGAGAAGAACAACGTCTGTTTCTTGCTCGGCATCTTGGCTATAATTCGTTTCACATCATGAATGAAGCCCATATCCAACATACGGTCTGCTTCATCAAGAACCAGTATTTGCACATGTTTCAAGTCAATACGCTTTTGATTGACCAAGTCAATCAGTCTGCCGGGCGTTGCAATAATAATATCTGCACCTTGATTGAGCGCACGCTCCTGGACTTTTTGTGAAACACCACCCACGATTGCTGCACAACGAATATCGGTAAAACGGCTATATGCCTTAATATTATCTGAAATCTGAATCGCAAGTTCTCTTGTTGGCGTTAAAATCAATGAGCGAATATGACGTGCGGCTTTGGGGCCGTTCGATTTTTCGCTTAATAATTGAATGATAGGCACAGAAAATGCTGCCGTCTTCCCTGTACCTGTTTGCGCACAGCCAAGCAAATCTCTGCCTGCCAATACGGCTGGAATCGCCTGTTCCTGTATAGGTGTCGGGGCAGTATAGTTTGCTTTGTTCAAGCCTTCCAAAATTGCGGGTATAATATTCAAGTCTTTAAATGTCATTAGGTCTCCTTAATTTACGCAACAAATATTCATTTGACGTATATCTCATTTCAAAACGTAACACATAAGGATAACATTAAAAAGCACATCTGTATATTACATTTTCAAAACCAAGGCCTGAATGCCATTCCATTAACTCACCAATTTCAACCCTACTGCTGATCCAAGCACCATGGCAATAAACAGAATCCTTAACGCATTTCGAGGTTCTCCATAAAATATCATGCCGAGAATAGCTCCCCCGGAAGCGCCGATTCCCGTCCACACAGCGTATGCCGTCCCCATCGGAAGAGTCTTCATTGCAAGCGATAGGAACAGAAAGCTTAGTCCAAAACCCGCAACCAGCAGTATGATTGACATCAGGTTACGATCTTTGTGCAATTTATTAATCATCAAAACCCCAATCATTTCAAAGATACCTGCCAAAATAAGATATACCCAGTTCATGATTCTACCTCCTTTGTTTTTCCTTTGCTGAGCATTTTAAGACCGATTACGCCCAATAAAAGAACGCCAATGAGCAGCATTTTCCCAGATTGAATCGCCGCATCAAACAATATAATCTCTGCCAGTACAGTCCCTGCTGTACCCAGTCCAACGAATACCGCATATACAGTCCCTACATCAAGTGAGCGGGAAGCCGCGATCATCAAGGTGAAACTGACAATAATAGCGATCAGTGTAGCCCCCCACTCCAGAAAACCACTGGCATGTTTCAATCCAATGACCCAACCGACTTCAAATAAAGCTGCAATAACGACGGACAACCAGGTTTTGTTCATTTCTGTCACACTCCTTATCTAATTTTGCTACGTGTATTATTCGTTACATGAAGCCAAAATAAAAAAGCCCGGGAAACAAACTGCATGAAGCAGTTCATCTCCCAGGCTTTTGTCCCTCCGTGACACAACCAATAGGCTGTGAGTTTTCTCTCGGACCAGACCGACATAACTGTCGCGGAACCCTAGAAAACATTTGAGTATTTTGATGTGACTCCAATTATACACAATTCTTTTTGATTGGCAACATCTAAAGTTGATTTTATTCGTTCCATCGACATTTTAAAGAAATTACTGCCATGAGCTCGCTTCAGTTTCAGAAGCAGCTAAGGCTTCAGGAAGCACGGCGACCCCTCATGGCTGAGTCAGCTGATGCTGCGGATGTAGCCTTCCGGGTGGGTTACGAGAGTGCGTCCCAATTCAGCCGGGAGTACTCCCGCATGTTCGGCGCGCCGCCAAGGGCAGATATCAAACGTTTGAAGGAAAAATACGATCATGTTATGAGTGAATAAGTCCACCAGCTGAGAAGTTGAAATGCTAGAGACATGGATAGCCATTAGGCTATCCATTTTTCAATTTAAAGAGTGAATATCTAATTTATCGCCATCCTTATATTGACAGCTTGTGATTCATAGAACTATAATCCATACTAAACCAAGTTACATACAATGTTTTATAAAGGAGAGGTATCGGATGGCTAATGTTCAGACTTTCAAAGCTACTGCCCATCTACAGGATGGGGTTAAAGTGATCACCAAAGCAAGACAATTCGAACTGATCATCGATGAGCCAACAAATCTCGGTGGTACGGACACGGGAATGAATCCTGTAGAAGCTTTACTTGCCTCCCTTGGCGCATGTCAATCCATTGTGGCCCGGGTTTATGCTTCCAAATTCGATGTTGTCCTTGATGATTTCAGAGTTGAAGTTGAAGGAGATCTGGATCTTGACGGATTTTTCAACCGATCTGATGTACGTCCCGGTTATTCTGATATTCGATACACGTTCTATATTAAAACCAGCTCATCTGAAGAAAAAGTTGAATCATTTGTACAATTTCTAGAAAGTAAATGTCCTGTGGGTGATACAATTTCCAACCCGGTGAATACCAAACTCAATCGTGTCATTATCGAAAATGGGATATCGTTGTAACAAAACGAATGTACCAGATACAAAAAGATATTAGCAATACAAAAACATACAAATAATACAAAAGGCTGCTTCCCAACAAGTTAAACTTGCTGGAGAGCAGCCTTTCTACAATCTTGGATTTATTTTGTTAATTAATTTTTTAATTGTTTTGATCATTATTTTGTCAATTGAATAGTTCTTTCGATGAGTGTTGCGGCTTCTGCACGAGTTGTATTCCCTTTTGGTTTCAATGTACCGTCCGGATAACCGTTAACGAGCCCATTGGTAATGGCCGCAGCAAGTGCTGAGCGTGCCCAATCGGATATTTTAGAGCCATCGGAGAAGCTGATAGTACTATCTGAATCTGCGATCTGCGCTGCACGAACGACCATTGTCGCCATTTGCTCGCGGGTCACCAATTCATCTGGACCAAAGGTGTTATCACTATATCCATTCACAATGCCCAGACCTGCCGCAGTGGAAATTGCGTCTTGCGCCCAATGCGTCGTAGTATCCGCAAATCCTTTGTCAGCAGAGCCTTGCAGATGTAAAGCCTTCATGATAAGAGTAACAAATTCGGCTCTGGTAATTTTTTTGTCCGGTCTGAAGCTGTTGTCCGGATAACCCTGGATCACACCGAGTTCAACCAAATGCATAATACTGCCGGAAGCCCAATGTCCTACGAGATCCGTGAAATTCTTGGTTCCTTCCGGAGCTTGCGTTACGGTCTTATCGGATACCAGAACAGCAAACTTGGTAAAATGATTAATGGTTCCCGATACCGTTCCATTCATTTGATCCACTTTCAAGTTATCGAGTGAAACCCATTTTCGGGCTTGCTCGTTGAACCAATATAATCCGACTATTGATTTGTCAAAGTCCACATTGTTCTTGTCGAATGGCAAGGTGACAGTTACCGGTTTGCTGAAATTCCCGCTCTTGCTTGCAGTAATCTCATAGACATCCCCGAGCAGTTTCAATGTGGATTCGGTGAACAGATTCGACGTTTGGCTTACTTTATTTACGGAAATGACGATGCTGCTATCCATTGCTCCGGCTGGCACATTGATTTTGACCCCGCCCAGGCTCAATGATCCACCATTCACAGTAATCGTTCCACTATTGGCAGTGGTACCCGTTTGATCAGCATTCGTTCCTCCAGTTGGAATTGAAGGAGTGGCAGGCGTTGATGGAACCGATGAGGAATCTCCGGCTCTGACGACAGTTATACTGTAAGTCTTGCTTGATCCATTACGTGCTTGCACCGTAATTGGAATTATATTTTTTCCAACAGACAACCCGAAAGATTGGCTTACTCCATTTGCATAAGGTTCACCTTTGGCAGACAAGGCAGCCTGGCTATCCGTAGCCATCGCCGTAATGCTGATGGAGTCTGTTGCTTGTTCAACATTCAGAGTATACGCTGTAATTGCAGGATTGAATGCTGGCGTCAGATAGCCTTGATCAAGGAATAAATCATCCAATGTGGAAACGTCAATCAGCTTCCCGGTTCGCATATCTTCCTTTACAAGCGCAAAATCCGCTGCGACCTGGTGGGAGTAATCCTCCGCTGCATTAAGAATAAAGTTCTGCAAATCATCCCAGACGGGTACGATATTCGATACAAAACGTTCCTCAAAACGATAGTTCAACTCATCGGATACCTTGTCCAAGCGTGAGCTTGCATAAGCGTAAGCCTTGGCCGCGTCGACCAAATACTGCTCCAGCTCTTCCTTGTTCTTGAATGGCTTATCTGTGTAATCCCCTTTAAAAGGTGAGACTTCCCTGATCAGATATGATCGATTCATCGCTTCGAGTACACCCAGATAAGAATCGGGATCAACCGAAGTTTTAAGATAAGCATCTTTCGATAAATTGGCGTCCCGAGTCTGCTCTTTCACATCAAGCAGAATATCATCCGTATTGGCCTCACTTGCTCCTTCGATTAACACATTGTAACGTTCAACCCCAATGCTGCCAATTCCCTGATGAATACGGCGTACAATATCCTTTATCTTAAAATAGGCATCGAATTCATCGTCACTCAGGTTCGGGAAATTGCTTCTGACTTGTAATTTGTATGCTTCCCAAGCGGCTTGCAGGGAAGATTCCTCTGCATCTGTCGCGGATTCAAACTTATCGGAGTTGCCGGCGATGTTTAATTTTCCATCAAGTGCCCGCTTGCCGAGCAATTTTTGCAATGCTTCCTCATAAGACACTTTGGACACTTTGTCCATGACCTCTTTCGTATAAGCCGTTACATTGCTTTTGGTCAACTTGGTGTTTTTGGGGCTTATCTCGCTATTAATCTCAATCAGAGTATCCTTATAGGTATTTAGAAAGGTACGAGATACATCCCGGAAATCGGCGTCCTGCAGATTGGCAATCGCAGAGCTGTCTTTTTCGTATTTGACTACATAAATACTTGTAACAAAGCGAATCAGATCATCATAAAAGCTGCCGATGCCGGAAGAATCCACATCGTTCAGACTGAACACCATTTGATTGGTACTGTCGTTAAAAGTTCCCACATTCTGAATATGGGCATCGCCTTGCGTGTAAGTAAGGATGTCCTTCTCATTCCAGCCTGGAATGACCGAATTTGGAGAAGGAATAAGACCCGCTGCCAGATCAGCCTTGAACAAGGAATGTGTACCACGCAGGAAGGTATATTCGTTCGCTCCCATAGCATCACTTCCATATTTATATTGTTTGGTGGCAGGGTCATTAAAACCTGTATTGTCCGCTATGATGCTGTCTTCAACGACATGTTTGCGACTCTCATCAGCAAGAAGCGGTTGACTGTACCGAAGCAGGGGGACGCTGATCACTTCCGAAGCCAACCAGTCTGTATCCCGCACAGTCTCAGCCATTAACGTGACATTCAGCATGACGGAGTTCATGACAGCAGAAGCGGATGTACCCGAAATGGAGAGCGTAATTGTACGATCACTGCTACGACCCTCAGCCTCGATGCTCCAGTCTCCTTCAGGGAGCCCCGTCACACTGTAAGCATTTGAGTCCAGTACCCCATCCACGGGAACACCGGCGCTAAGATTGAGTTGGATCGTGGTATTCAAGTCCTTCGCACTGTTCATACGAATGTTGGACGATAAGGAGTCCACTGTTGCTACAATCTTATTGGAAGGTGTGAATTGAGCCAAAGTTACGGTATTACTTCCTTGATACACGGTTAAGGAAGAGGCTGGTTTGTGTACTTGACCCCATGCACCAGGATGAATCTCAAATGTAAGAAGGCTATCTGAAACCACATTACCGGTACCGTCTCCCGTTATGATCACTTCGATCTGATCTCCGTTCGCATGGGCTTCGGCAGTGAATCCTGCCGGGAGGCCTAGCACACTGAAGTCATCGGATGACCATGGTCCCTGCTTAATCAAGCCTCCAAATGCATTCAACGTAATCTTGTTATGTACAGGATCTACGCTCGAAGCCGATTGCATCTCTAACCTTTGATTACTTTCCAATATGACATAGGCGGAAGTTGTGCTTGAATTGCGAGCCTTCGCGCCTTTGACCTTCTCGAAGTCATTTCCGTTATTCCGTGTGTCCCAGTTGTTTCCGCGATTCGGAAACGCAGCTGAAGTCGTGCTATTCTCCGGATTTAGTGGATCGAACACCAATCGTTGCATTGTGTTTTGTTTGCCCGCTTGTGGAGCCGGACTTCCCCAAAAAGCATCCGCATTATATCCAACAAAATCAACCACATGTTCCTGTAAAGCGTCAGCCATCGGATCGTTGGCCGTCAACCGTTGTGTCGTATTCAACAAAACCAGCTTTCCGTTGTTGTTATCTAGTTTGAATGAAGCATCGCTGGCATCCGGCTGTGGAAGCTGCTCTCCGACGTTGCCGTTGCTGCCAAGCGCAATCAGATAATAGCCATATGCCGGAATCTGGGCAGTCGTTGTCCCTAGCTGAGCTACCTTCCAGTTATTCTTTTGGTTATCCGCAAATTGTATAGACCAGTCGTTCAGCGAAACAGGTTCTGCTGTCGGATTATATAGTTCTACAAAGTCGTTGCCGTACACGTCGAGTACGTCATCTTTCTTGCCTCCATAAAAATGGCTGATCACCACGTTTTTCGCCAAATTGCTGGTATTAAGGTTTTCTGATGCTGCAGCATGTCCGATTCCTGCAAATGTCCAGAATGATTGGATAACCATTACTGCCACAAGGATCGTCGCTACCCAGCGCTGATTGATGTCTTTCAAGTTGTCTAACCCCTCTCCCATGTAAAAGCTCAGGCTAGTATATCAACCCAATGTAAGAGGACAGTTAAACTAAAAAATCATAATATTAAAATTGTAAAACCCTTGAATATGTAAAAAGCACAACAAATGTATACGATGGATGATCTTTAAATAAAAAACAAATGAAAAGAGCCGCGACTGCGCGCGGCCCTTAGCTTGCTGAATGAGGGAATCTGAATTCCTGCTACCCCTTAAGAAACATTTCCATTCCATTTATACGTCATAGCGGACTTGCCTGGAATAGTGACAACGAAGCTTTGGCTGCCCCATTGGATCTTTACATTTTTCGACGAACTGGAAGAGTTGTAGGCAACTACCACTTTGGAACCGTCCGGATTGCGGAAAGCCACATTTTTGACTTCAGATCCGGTGTTGCTGTCAATGCGGTATGCATTGGGTACTACAAATTTACTAAAGTGACCCAGCAAATAATATTGTTTGTGATATGTCACATTATTTTCAGGAGCGTCATTACGGTTGTCCGAGTTGCGGATTGTAATCATGCCTTTGTTCGTGTTGTTCGGTGAAAGCAATGCTGGACCGTCTTTTTGGTCGAGGGCAGCATTCCAGAGAATGATTGATTTGGACCAGTTTCTCGTAATATTAATGAACTCGTTCATCATATTATCGAAACCCGATGAGGTGCCATTCTGCGGATCATTCCAGTTACCGAAGCCACCCTCCGTGAACCAAACTTCCTTGTCCGGGTGACTGTTATGCATGGAGGTCATTGTCGATCCGTCCCCACTGTCATAATGGTGGAATGCGCTGCCGGATACATAGCTGCCCTTGCCTGCGTTCTTCAGATTCGTAATGACCTGGTTCGGGAAGTTCCAGTCCAGAAAGTTATGGTCGAAAGCAATAATTTTGGTGTTGATTCCGGCATTGCGGAGTGTTGGTCCAAGATAATCGCCGATAAAGCCTGTCTGATCCTGTGCATTCATCCCCATCGAAGGATAATGGGATGGCTCGTACATTGGCTCGTTTTGCAACGTAACAGCATAGATGGGTACACCTTCAGCCTGGTAGGCTTCAATGTATTTTTTGAAATAATTCGCATATGTTCCGTAGTGTTCTGCTTTCAGTTTGCCGCCGTTCAGATTGTTGGAATATTTCATCCAGGCAGGCGCACTCCATGGGGAACCCATGACTTTGATATTGGGATTCTTAGCGATTGCCGCTTTGAGCATGGGCAGTATGTAAGCCTTGTCCCGGTCGATCGTGAACTGGCTGAGTGAAGTATCATTGGCCGTATCAGCATAAGTGTAGGCGGCCCAGGCAAAATCAGAACTTCCGATCGGCTGTCTCAATAAGCTAAGTCCAATGCCTGTGGGTCCAAACAACCTCTCCATCACTTCCGCGCGCTTATTGTTATCCAGCTTGTAGTTCATGAGCCATGCGGAAGCATCCGTTAATGACACTCCAAAACCATCCATCTGCTGATAGGTTTGGTTTTCGTTGACCGTAATGGTAACATCGGCATTGCCTGAGTTGCTGCTGAAGTTTTTGGATGCAATCTTGGTGAGTCTCGCATCTGTTCTAAGCCCCACTGCCGGTTCGGAATTGGGGTCTGAAGTTGAAATCCATACCTCCACCTGTTCACCCGCTGCATGCGCAGTCTTGGGCACATATGATCCATATGAACCCGCCGTTACCAGAAAAGTGGACAGCAACACTAACACACTCTTTTTCCATATCTTCATAAACATATCTCCTTTAATTTATTCGAATTTGAACAGCCAAATATCAAATACTACAAAATGAAATCGATTTCATTTTCAAAAGCATAAAGTCTGTTTTTCCGCTATTGCATGTCGTAGTACTTACACCTCCTTTTTGAAGGGTATTGGAGAAAGATATAGATCAAAATCTTGTAAGCGTTAACAAAGATATTTATACACTTTATTGGAAAAAATTTCAACAGTAAATTTTATTTTTTTATTTAAATTTGTAGAAAATCCTAAATTGGACTGGATTCTACGCTCATTCTGCTCCTCATTTCCCCCTGATTGCCATCATATAATACATAAATGACTTACTCTGGAGGTATCCGTGGAATGGTCCCTGTACTACGCGCAATTGATGACGAAATAAGTCGGATGACGACTTCCTTGCTTCAACAGCAGCAACAAGACGGTTCCTGGCATTTTTGTTTTGAGAACGGTACAGTAATTGATGCTTATGTCATCATTCTCTTTCGGATTTTGGAAGTCCCGAATGAAGCGCTGATCCGGGAGTTGCATGACCGTATCCTTAACGAACAGCAACAGGATGGATGCTGGAGATTGTACGCCGATGAAGAGGATGGAAATTTATCCGCATCGGTTGAAGCGTACTACGCCCTGCTATACTCCGGGTACAGCCAGAGTACGGACGAGCCAATCCAGCGGGCTAAACAGTATATTCAGTCCAAAGGAGGTATCGGGAAAGTTACCAGCATTTTGACCAAAGCCATACTTGCTGCTACCGGACAAATGAAATGGCCTTTATCCATCTCTATGATCCCGCTGGAGATACTGATGTTCCCTACCTATTTTCCCATCAACTATTTTGAATTTTCCGGTTATTCCAGAGTTCACCTCACTCCCATGCTCATTATGGCAGACTTGCGCTTCGCCCTCACCATACCCCATGCTCCCGATCTGTCTGATCTGACCGACTTACGAAATGTTGCAGATGAGCCATCTTCCCGGGAATATCAGGAAATGCAGGACCAAATTCTAAAAGGGAAAAGCCGACTTCTCGGTAATCCTCGCCACATCCACGAGACTGCAAGAACGAGGGCGGAACAGTTCATGGTAGACCGGATTGAATCTGATGGCACATTATACAGCTACGCCAGCAGTACAATTCTCATGATCTTTGCTCTACTGGCCTTAAAATACGATAAGCAGCATCCCCTGATTACAAAAGCCATAACCGGACTCACGGCAATGCAGTGCCGTTCTTCTGGAGGTAAAACAACGATTCAAAACTCACCATCTACCGTGTGGGATACGGCCTTAATCACCTATGCATTGCAGGAGGCTTCCATTACCGATGACCATAAGGCTATTCAACTCGCAGCCTCCTACTTGCTCTCCCATCAGCAAGATAAAACAGCCGATTGGAGCATCCATAATCCGAATACAGTCCCTGGAGGATGGGGATTTTCACAGTCGAATACAATTAATCCAGACGTGGATGATACAACAGCAGCTTTACGGGCTATCCGAAGCTTGTCCACTACTCTTCCAACGTTTCAGGAATCCTGGAATCGCGGGCTGAATTGGGTCCTGTCCATGCAAAATAAAGACGGCGGCTGGCCGGCATTCGAAAAAAATACAAACAAGGAGATGCTCACCTGGCTCGCCATTGATGGTGCCAAATCTGCGGCTACAGACCCTTCAGAGGCTGACCTAACGGGACGTACCTTGGAGTACCTCGGTAACTTTGCCGGGCTTGACACCAGGCATGAATGGATCAAACGTGGAACGAAATGGCTCATTCGAAATCAGGAGAAGGATGGCTCGTGGTACGGAAGATGGGGCGTATGTTATATCTACGGTACCTGGGCAGCATTAACCGGTCTTACTGCCGTTGGGCTACCTGCAAGTCATGATACAGTGCAAAAAGGAACCCAATGGCTCTTAA
>Ga0153960_1000206_pt1 | contig 12770 bp, 14 predicted proteins | sample TSFL044MetaG_FD_102274 | JGI IMG/M metagenome (GOLD analysis project Ga0153960, IMG submission 102274) | Attine ant fungus gardens microbial communities from Florida, USA - TSFL044 MetaG | ecosystem: Host-associated > Fungi > Mycelium > Unclassified | place: USA: Florida, Withalacochee...
GAGACAAAATCTCCAAGTTGCTTTACAGTTGTGTGCTAACAAGTAGGTACTAGGGAGATAAATCAAAGAATAAAAAGCTTACAAAGATGAATAATAAAAGAATATCCAATAGAAACCTAGAAAGGAGAACTGTTTTTAGTATCTACTTGAGAGAACTCTTATCTAGCTAGATCTCAAAGACACATATTCATCTTGTGCTATAATACTGCTACTCTTACCTAGTCTAGTAGCTTAGCTTGCTGTTAATACAACAGTATTACCTAGAACTCCCAGGCCTTTGTGTAAGCTCTACTTCAGCTGACCATAAACTAGAAGCCTACTCCAAAAACATGTAGCAAGGGATTAGCTCCTAGTATAAGTGAGTATCCAAGTCCTTCTTGAGGTCAAGTATCTCTTCAAGGGAAGTTTTATAGGGTTTTTAACATAAAGCAGAAGTAAAAGAAAACCTCAATCACTCAAATAGCTATTAAGCTCTAAAGCAATAGAAAGTAATGATGAGGGAATAATGTTATGATGTTCTAGAGTATTTTATTAGGATTACAAATCAAAGATATAACAAAAGAAAAAAAACAAAGAAAACTTTCAAATTCCCAAAGATAGTAAGAGTAAAATAATAAAATAGCATTTCTTCTAATTACTTGGCTACCACTCTCTACTCCTCTAATCCTACTCCTAGGAATCTTCTCTGAACAATAGATGGCTCTCAAGTCTTTTGATAGGCTATAGAGAGAGGCAATGATCTTGAGTTATCTTGTTCTTAAGCATATTGTCTTTATCAAACCTTTCCCCTATCTCTTTATTTGACCTCTCTAGTCCTTCTACTACTCCTCTATATCTCATCACATCTTTGAGCCTCAGTCTTCTTCTGTTAAGTTTGTGAGACAGCCCCTTGAGAGGACTTGTCTTACTATTTCTTACTATAATTAGCCATCAGCGATAATGGCTTGGATATAATGGTAACTATGCTGGATATAGCACTGCTAGTCACTGAGATATGATATCATTCTATTAAGGATTAGTCTCTGAAGTTCCTTTTTGTCCTTGAGAGCACTTTAGAGAGGAGTTCTATTATAAATCTAATCTAGGAGGTCTAGACAAATGTTTATAAGGTCTCTATAGTAGTAGTTACAACCACTGCTCTGCTACTCAAGTGGTATGCTTGAGTCTATGACTAGGCATCTAAAAAACATCTCTGGGGGACCAAACTTGTCTCTTGAGCTGGTTATTCTTATTATTATGGTGAAAATTGTCACTTATATTGCTTAAATAGCTATCCAGTATAATAGTACAGAAAAAAATAAAGAAATACACTGATAGAAAGAGGGCAAAAGTTGACAAATAGAGAGGGTTAACCAAGAGTTAGAATAGTACTTAAGGATATTTATTGGCCATAGGCAAGAGCAGTGGTCAGATTGGCTAGGAACAGCAAAGTTTGTCTATAATAATAAAGTACACTCAAGTACTAAAATGTTACCTTTTAAGGCAAACTATGGGCAAGATCCTAGGATAGAGTTCAAAGAAAAAAAGAAAGAGAAGTACAAAGGAGCAAAAAGATTTATGGAAAAAATGAAAGAAATTCAGAAAGAGGCAAAAGCAGTACTAGGAAGAGTACAAGAAGAGATGAAAAGTACATGGACAGGAAAAGAGGAGAAATTGACAAGTATAGAGTAGGAAACTTAGTAATGTTGAGTACTAAGAACTTAAAATATCAAATGGTTAGAAGGAGAACAAAAAAGCTGATAGAGAGATTTGTTGGGCCTTATAGAATAAAGAAAATTGTGTCATCAAATGCAGTAGAATTAGAGCTACCTAGTACAATAAAAATACATCTGGTAGTTAATGTTAGTAGAATACAAAAATATGCAGGGCAGGTAGAAGGTTAGAGAAAGGAGCAACTAGCTCTAGTTATAATTAAAGGAGAGGAGGAGTGAGAAGTAGAGAGAATCTTGAACAAGTAGTAAATGAGAGACAAGGACAAATATATTAGTGAGCTAACTCCTGAGCAGGAATAAAGCCAACTGCTCTTTATTAGCGTTTGACAAAGAGAACTCGATAGAGTTCTTGTTAGATTTTCTATATTATATATACAATTACTATGTGGCTATACTCTTTAACTCCTATGGTCTTCATGCTACTTGTCAACTGACTTCTTTGCCATATGTTGTGACTGTGACATGACCATTCCATGATATCTATCACACCTTTGTGACTCTGTGACTATCACATGATATCTTCCCACACTTCACCTCAATAATAAAAAAGAGAAAAAAAAGAAATATTAAATAATGACTTAGCTATTTTGTCAAGTCATGACAAAATACTTAGTATGCTAGAGAGGATTTATAGTGGAGTCCAATATCTAGGAAGGAAAGGAAAACTTGGAGAATACAAAAGAGGCAATCAAAGAGTTTGAAAAAGAATATTGGCAGAACATAGAGGAGGTAAATTGACAAGAAAGAAAAGAAGGAACTTTTAAAAGAGGAGAATTGCTAGAAAGGTTCATAGAAAAAAAATTATTTGGGTAGTCTGATAAAAGATATAATAAGGAATACTGGAGAAGACTAGAGAGAAACTGGAGACAATGGAAGGAAAGTCAAGCCAAAGGAAGAAGAACCTTAAAAATAATCAAACAAGAAAACAAGAAAAAGAGCAGAAAGAATCAGGAATTAAGAAGTAGACAAAAGAAGATGATAACAAAATGGGCAACATAGTTGACCCCTATTACAAGTTGTAGGAAATTCCTTGGGATAAGGAAACTTAAGAGAGAGATAGTATCATGACTTGGCAAAATAGCTAAGTCATTATTTATATTTCTTTTTATTTTATTTTCTTTGGGACTTACTACACAAGAAAGAAGTATGGGAAAGTGTTACATGACTAATGTTACATGTCTTAGTCACAAGGTTATGTCATATTGATGGGTCACATGATAAGTGTGGGAAAATAGTGCACAGACTATGTAGTAGTTATATAAGTAGTATATAAGAAATAAATAAGAACTCTATTAAGTTCTCCTTATCAACTCAGACTTGGAATAGGTTTAAGTCACCTTGGCTAGAACCTTACAAGTCTGAGAATTAGACCTCAGACTTAATAACATCTCTTGTTACTTGTCTAACTTTGCTTATAAGCACTTTTAAACCAACCTCAACCCAAATCACAAACAGTAAGTAACTATTTGTAATAGTAACTCAAAAGCTTTCTAAAACCAATATGATTAAGCTCAAGTATTGAGAACATATTTCACAAATATCTTGAATGCTCTAGCTTCTTCAGGTACTTCATCTTATGTGAGACAATAAACTTGAGCAGATATCTTGTATAGTGACTTAGCCTAGACAACTTAATCACCCTCTAAGTCCAAGTTAACAAGGAGAACTCAATGGAGTTCTTGTTAGATTTTCTATACTACTTATATAACTACTATATGGTCTGTGCACTACTTTCCTATATCCATAATGTAACCCATTATGTGACATAACATTATGACTTCCTATTTTATGTGACTGTGACTATGTGACACTTGTAACATGACACTTTCCCACACTCCTTTCTGTGTAGTAATGTTATATTCTGAAAATCTAACAATTATGTAATTTAATTCTCCTAATAACTCTCCTAAAAAAAAATTATAATTAGTAAGATAGTATAGTAGACTACTCTCCTCCTATTCTGGATTTCCTATAAGTACTAAGTAGTTACAGTGTATTTGCTTAGTCTGTAAATTAACATTATCTAGTCCTAATCCTCTCTTTGTCCAATCCAGATTCCTAGTTTACTTCTATAGGACCCCTTTTTCAATGACTTCTCTACATTCCGAAATACGCGACCACTTCATGACTAGAGACCGGGGCACAACATATAAGTTAAAGCCAAGGTCGTTCATCAAAGTCATACTCTACTCTGACGTCTTCTACTTTCCACCAGAGTTTTCCTTTAGAGTTTTATACTATCGCTAAGTACTATTTCCCTCCGGTGTAGTATATTATTCTGTTCTGGAGAATACCTTTATATACTACTCTGCTCCTTTGTTCCCACTGTAATTTCTGTCCTTGACAGAATTTATAAACTCACACTGGTTCTTGTTGTGTTTTAGTTCTGATGTCTCGCCAATTTGCAGCTTTCTCTTCTGGAAGTAATTCTATTTCTCTTGCTGACCAAACTATCAGTCGGTTTACTTTTGGCCTTCCAAGGAGATCGAGGCACCTCCAATCAGGGACACCTCATACTCCAGTGTGCCCTTGTTTATCCTCACCTCTGGTGGAACCTTCAGAATTCCACAGTGTAAATCCTGCTACTATTCCTCATGTCAATGACGACCCAGACTGGGTCGATGCTCCTATTCCTGTTCCTACTCCTGTGTTTCAAACTTCACCTCCTATTGCTGACTGTAACCCTATTGACAATTAGTTAGCAGAGGCTCTCCAACAATTATCGGAAAACCTAAATAGAGGATCAGCACCAAAGCCTCCCCAATCAAAGGTCCACATTCTAGACACCTTCAACGGTTCCGACCCTCATAAGCTTAATCATTTTCTATTTCAGTGCCAGCTCTATTTTCATGCCAACTCTTTGCAATTTTCCACCAATGAAGAAAAAATCAATTTTGCAATGACCTACCTCTCCAGTGTAGCTCAAGATTGGTTCGAAGTCATACTACAACAGGAAGATCTTGGCTATACACAACTGTGGCTTTCTACTTGGCATCTTTTTGTAGACAAACTCTGGGTTTATTTTGGACTTTGAGACCCAGTAGAGGATGCCACCAATCTCATCAATAATCTCCATATGAAGCTAGGAGATAAGATTACCATCTACAATGTGGAATTTATGTGGTACACAGCACAGTTGAACTGGGGTAATGCAGTCCTATGCTATTGTTTTTATTAGGGATTGCCAAATCGCCTATAGGACTTAATAGCAAATTGGGAACAGGAAAAATCCACTTCTTTCCATTCTATGCACCAACTGGCAATCACTTTCGACAATCGTTACTGGGAACAAAACTGCAAACGAGATTATCTTTATAACGCAGAGAAGGAAGTGGTAGACAGCCACCACCAAAAACAAGGGAAAATGGCTCAGTACTCTGCCTCCTCACAAAGCTCTGCTTTATTTTGCCCCCAATCATCCACAAATCCGTGAAAGACTGTGCCCTCTTGGGATTCCCTGAAACCTCCTAGATCATCATCTTCTATTGCTAAATCACTATCTCCGTTGACTCCACATGTTGACCTCTCCAATAAACTAGGCAGAGACAGTAAATTGAATGGTAATAAACGCAAACACTGTATTGACAATAACCTCTGTCTTTATTGCAGATTGAAGGACCATAAGGTAGAAGGGTGTCCTAGGAAACAACCGATAAGGGTACAACTAACTACTCTGGAGGAACAAAAAATTCCACTCTCCAAGAACCTCTCGGAAAACTAGTGCGCAGCTCCCAAGACTCAGTACACACTGAAAGTTGCATTGAACTCATTTGTGCAACTACAAGTCCAATGCGTTCCAATGCATCCACTCTTTCTGATCCTAATTCTCTTTGTATACCCCTTGTTTCTCCTCTGGTGTGCATGTCAGACCACCTCTAGTCTATACCCATTTGAACGCTGGTAGACTCTAGATCTACGCACTGTTTTTTAGACTCTGCTTTTGCTTATGGACATTCTTTGCCTACTACTCCTACTCCTCCTGTGGAACTGTGCCTGTTTGACAGAACCTCAAATAATATTATTTCCGAGGTAGTATTGTTGCCTGTAAAATCCCCCTCTGGTAAATGCATGACTCTTGACTTCTACGTTACTCTACTTGATTCTTGTTGTTCTCTGGTACTAGGTCACTCTTGGCTCACCCACTGAAAGGGTGCAAAAGGGAATTGCACACTGGGATAAACAAAACAATGATGTGCTAGCTCCTAATTGCGTGCTAAAGGTCCAAGAGGAGATTATCAAAATTTGAAGGTTTATAAATAATTAGAGAAATGAGAATTATATATAGCTCTAGTAAAATATAGGTTGATAGTTGTAAAAAGGATTGTAGGATCTCTCTAGATCATCGTCACATAGCCTTTCTAAGGTGTCAACCTTTACACACTATGACAAAAGCTCCTCTGAAAAATACAGTTAGTTGATCACTCATGAACCCTCCACACTCAGTTGCCCTCTTGTCTGCACCCCCAACACCAAACCTTATGGGTGTGATGCAATCCAAGTGTGCACCTAGCCAAGCTTTTCTAGCCTGCTGTCCTCTCCAAAGCCTGCCTGAGTTGCATCTGTGTCTTCTCCCTAGATCGAGTTCTGGGTATATTCTGTGTTCTGCTCAAGATACCCTACTGGTCCTAGTCTTCTTACTCTTAATAGATTCGCATTTATGATTCCAAAGGCAGTGTAAATGGAGGTAGGAGTCAAGAGGTTCCTCTCCTATTCAACTACATACTAGATACTATATTCAAATGATTACAAAGCCCTGAAGCTCAAGGAATAAAATATAAAAAGGAAACTATTACTACTTTTGATGTTCCCTCAGCCTCTTCTCGCACTAAGTCCATCCTAATGTCCAGTGATAATGCGTCTTTATGGTGACACGTCCTCTTTATCAAATCCTTCCCATCAAAGATAATGTGTCTTTATCATTGCTTCTCTCTAGAATATTCTTTCTAGTCTCCTATCACTCCCTTTGATGTTGCTTTATAAGAGGGCCCTCCTTGGTTACCTGTTAAGTAGTCAGTAAGCCCCACTCAATACCTAGTATCTCCAAGTCGTGTTCTAGGGCTCATTTATCTAAATATAATTGATCTAATGCTATTAGTGCTTAATTGCAATCAGAGTCTATTTATCTAAGTTCTTTGTCCAAACACTACTGATTCTAGAGTCCCAGTCTGCCATATCTTTAAGTCAGTTCCATCCCATAATGGATCTAGAGTGTAGTTCTTCTATGACTTTCTTCCTAAACCTGATGCTAGTTCATCCTACTTGTCTCCCGAGGTATTAACACGAGCTCTAGTTTGGTTCTCCCTTGCTCAATGTCTTTATTATATAGTATTACGTTCTGAGGATATAGAAAGGGTTCTAGAGTGAACTTTAATCAGGAATTTGTTGTTATAAAGCTTATCAAATATTACTTTCCATGGAAAATTTGTTTGTGGCATAACACTGCTACAATCTGTTAATTGACTGGGTTTCTAGGTTAATATCTTTTTCTAGCTTCTGTTCCTCTTGTTGAAACCTTGGTAAACCCTCCATTTTCTCTAGCAGAAAACCCTCTGCAGTTCACCCTATCTGAGACATCTTTATCTAATACCAAGCGACCTCACATCACAATTATTAATGCACCTGCCCTACTCTAGGCCTCGCAACTCACAGGTTCAACAACATTTTCCCTCCAATTCTGTTCCATAATGCAGGCCAATTCCACCAACATCTCTGAAAAAATTGACCTTTCTTCTGTTCCAGAGGAATACCATGAGTATGCCAATGTATTTAGTAAGTCCAAAGCAGAAATACTTATCCCTCATTGTCCTTATGACCTGCAGATTGAACTAGAAAAAGATTCTCATCCTCTGGTAGAAACCATCTATTCCTTATCCAAATTCAAACAGGAAGCACTAAAAGAATTCATTGACAAAAACCTAACTAATGGGTTCATCTACTTGACATCTTCTCCTTACGGAGTGCTGGTCCTGTTTGTAAAGAAAAAGGATGGATCCCTACACCTTTGTGTAGATTTCTGCAGACTCAATAAAATCACAAAAAAAGACCGATATCCACTTTTCCTCATCACCAACCTCTTAGATTCTCCCAGCAAGGCTCATATTTACACCAAAATCGACCTCCAATATGCATACCACTTGGTCCACATTGCTGAAGGAGATGAATGGAAAACCGCCTTTTGGACCTGCTATGGAGCCTTCAAATGGTCAGTAATACCATTTGGACTAACTAATGCTCCAGCTGCCTTCTAATGTTTCATAAAAAATGTATTCTCCGACCTCCTTGACGTGTGCATAGTAGTTTACTTGGATGACATCTTGATCTACTCTAATGACATTACGCAACACCAGAACTACATCAAAAAAGTACTAAAATAACTTCAAAAGTCAGGATTATATGCAAAGGCAGAAAAATGCAAATTTCATTCAAATTCTGTGGAATATCTAGGCTATGTTCTATCACCATCTGGCTTGACTATGTCTGATGCTAAAGTGAAAACCATTCAGGAATAGCTGGAACCAAAGAAAGTAAAGAATATTCAGTCCTTCTTAGGATTTGCCAACTTCTATAGACATTTCATTTTCAACTATTCAGACATAGTTATTCTGCTTACTCGTCTTACTAGAAAAGACACTCCTTGGAATTTTGATGACAAATGTGTTATTCAATACCCTGAAATAGGCTTTTATCTCTGCTCCTATCCTTATGCATTGAATGCCAGATGCATAGCTCATAGTGGAAACCGATGCCTCAAACTATGCTCTTGCTGCTATTCTTTCCATCACGACTAAGAATCATGAGATCTATCCCATAGCTTTCCACTCACGGACATTCTCAGCTCCGGAACTCAACTATGACGTTCATGACAAAGAATTACTTGCAATATTTGAAGTCTTCAAAGTTTGGTGGCACTACTTAGAAGGGTCTGCTGCACCAATCAACATTGTAATGGATCACAAGAACTTGAAATATTTCTCAACTACCAAGATTCTAACGTGTCGACAAGCAAAATGGTTGGAATACCTCTTTCAATTCAACCTTGTAATTCGTTTCCGTCCCAGACGTCTTGGTACCAAACTGGATGCTCTAACTAGACGGTGGGACATCTACCCAAAAAGAGGAGATAATGGCTATGCTTTAGTGAACCCTCATAACTTTCGTCTAGTCTTTACTCATGAACAAATTGCAGCATCTCTCTGAGCAACTATTCTCACTACTTTGACACTTTGCACAGCTACGATACTGGATCAAAAACAACTCCACTCAGAAAGTCTGGTAGCACTTCCCTCTGACTCTTTCATCTCTGACCATTTACTCCATCTAGAAGGACATTGGTCAAAGGACAATGTAGGTTTCCTCAGAATCGACAACAGAATGTATGTTCTGGATCACGCCAACTTATGCCTCCAAGTTCTCCAGTATCACTATGACCATGTTCTAGCAGAACATCTGGGCCAGAATAAGACACTGAGACTAATACGGAGACACTATACCTGGCCAAACATCTACGATGACATACAGAAGTTTTGTAAGTCTTGTATTACCTGTATGAGATCCAAACTACAGTGCCACAGACCATATAGATCCCTCCAACAACTTCCTATCCTAGAATGCCCATGAAATTTAATTTCTATGGATTTCATCAAGAAACTCCCTTTCTTCTCTGGCTTCGACACCATCCTAGTAATAGTGGATTGCCTGTCGAAACAGGCCGTATTCATTCCCACTCATGACACTATCACTTCAGTGGAATTAGCACGCCTTTTCGTTATTTATGTTTTTTCAAAACACAGAGTTCCATCTTATGTTATGTCCAACTGTGGCTCTAAGTTTGTCTTTTACTTCTTCTGCTCCCTAGGTACTGCCCTAGATATGAGACTTCATTTTACCAGTGGATATCATCCAAAGGCAAATAGTCAAGCAAAATGAACCAACCAGACATTGGAACAGTATCTCCACATATACTGCAACTACCAACAGGATAATTGGTCAGAACTACTACCCCTGGCAGAATTTGCTTACAACAATGCTTCTAGTACTACCACTGGTGTCTCTCTATTCTTCACCAACAAAGGGTACTACCCTAACCTCATGATATACCCAGAACAAGATATAGCTTTCTCTCGTGCCTATAAATTCATAGTTGACCTTGATGAAATATAAGGCATACTCAAAGAGAAAATCGCCAAAGCTCAAAAGCAATATCAATCCTCTACCAACTCACATCAACAACAACTACCAGACTTCAAAGTTAAACAATCAGTATTTGTCAGATCACAGTATTTTCAGACAACTCGCCCATCGAAAAAACTCTCTGAAAAGTACCTCGGACCATATGAGATAATTGCTTAACCCAGTCCACAATCTTTTACACTCCGTCTTCCAGACACCATGAGGGCTATCTATCCTGTGTTCTATGTCTCTATGATCAAGCCAGCTATACCCAACAGCTTCCAGCAGTATTCCAAACCTCCGCTGGTACCTGTAATCATCAATAGAGAACCAGAATACGAAATCTCCAAGATAGTCAACTCTAAGATTGACTGCTGGAGGGCATACAAACTACTCTACAAAGTTATATGGCTAGGATACGAAGATACTGATAACGACTCTGAATGGTTACCAACAACAGAACTGGAACATGCCAAAGAATTATTGAATGACTTTCATCTCAAGTATCCCTCTAAACTGGGACCATTACGACCCTAAAATGACTTCTTTCCACTTTCTTGACTTTGTTTCTCTGTATTCACTTTATAAAAAAAAAAAAAAATGATAAATCCTATATACAATTTCGGAGTGCAGTTTCTGTTGCACTGACTAGATTACTTGTATTCTGCTCCGTAGTTTCTATTGCAGTCTAATACTTGAATTCAAAGCAGTTTCCGTTGCAAAGTCCATACATACTGGTATTCTTACTATTGAAGTATGGACTGACACCATCCGTATTTTCCACATGGAGTTGATCTTTTTCATTTCTTCTGCATCTAATGATGTCAACATAATTCCTTCTTCCATTCTATCCTGTAGCAACCGGACAACTGGAGTAGAACCAACACATCCATATAAACTTAGACTTCGCTTAGCAACTCCCTCAGTCATCTACCTTCATAGGTGACTCCTGAGGTGAGATCATCTTACTTATGTTTCATACTTGAATTAACTATCCCTCTGTAGATATTTTACTTAATACTTACAAAGTTCTCTCCTGCAATGTCCAATACTTGTATTCTGGTTCATTAACTATTCTCACTCACATCTATTTTATACCTACAGAAAATGAAATAAAAAACATTACAAAATTCCAGTACTAACAGAATACGTAACTGGAGAAAAACTACTACTTCCTTCTTCCACACCCTCTATTCTATTTTTTTCTTCACCCTCCGATCCAGCTATCTTTTTCTCTCTCTGTTTTCCTTTTTCCCTGCTTTCCTGCACTTTTTTCTCCTCTTCCTCGGATGCCAGCCACAAAAACTGTTCATCCTTGGAATCCTGGCCCTCTATGCCAGCAAGTTTCTCCAACACCACCACAATTCTCTAGACGTTTTTTCTCAATCCCCTTAGCTCACTCAGATCCTCTAACTTTCTTGATATCTCTGCCTTCCACTCTGCATTTGTCTGTTGCTTCAATCTCCTTGCTTTTGACCTCCAGACTGTTTTTGCCTTAGCTTTTGCTTGTGCCTTATCTGCGTCGAAAGGTTTACAGACAGCCTTGGCCTTGGTGCAAGAAGCATATGAAGTTGTGTGACTACAAATAATTAGTAGAGAAAAAAAAATTCAAACAAATACTTACAGCAAATTTTGAGGAATACAAAGTATTTCGAAGTCTGTACACCTCTCACACGGACTTCCTCTACCAACACCCAATGTTCCTATTTCTCTTACTAACTCCTCATATTATTGGTGAGCCTCTGGAGTTTCTTATAGCAAGTATCGAACACATTGCTTTTTGGTCAAAGGCAGAAGGTCAATTAGATTTATTTTCTCATTGAAAGGAGGATTTGTGGGAGGCAAAAAGGTCTTGGTCCAATTTTTACGCTATTGTTGTTCCATGGCAGCAACACGATCTACCTTTAGATGGTGAGCCAGATCCCTCTAGCATTCCTCTTCTTTCCATTGTGCCTCTTCCTCTTCCTGTTTTCTCTATGCCTCTTCCTCCAATTGTTTCTGCTCTGCTATTTTTGTCTCTTTTCAGGCTTGGTATTCAAGGTGTTCCTTTTTTTCCTGCTATCAAAGCAGGGCTTCCACCTCAGCATGTCTTCTTGCTAACTCAGCCTCATAGAGCTCATCATCAGAGTCAGAGAGGTTAGCAATTGAGGTAAACTTGAAAGACATAGTAGTAGAAATTCAGATTGAAAGTTTACATTGAAGGATTTTTAAAATTAAAATCAGGTGATATTTAAATTGCTTATGCATGGAAGCTTTGAGGGCTCAGTCTTAAAGGGGGGGTACTGTCATATTCCAAAAATCTGACAATTATGTAATTTAATTCTCCTAATAACTCTCCTAAAAAAAATATAATTAGTAGGATAGCATAGTAGACTACTCTTCTTCTATTCTGGATTTCCTATAAGTACTAAGTAGTTACAGTGTATTTGCTTAGTCTGTAAATTAACGTCATCTGGTCCTAATCCTCTCTTTGTCCAATCCAGATTCCTAGTTTACTTCTATAGGATTTCTTCTTTAACGACTTCTTTATATTCTGAAATACACAACCACTTTATGACCGGAGACCGAGGCACAACACATAAGTTGAAGCCAAGGTCGTTCATCAAAGTTGTACTCTACTCCGATGTTTTCTACTTTTCGCCAGAGTTTTCCTTTGGAGTTTTATACTATCACTAAGTACTATTTCTCTCTGGCGTAGTACATTATTCCGTTCCAGAGGATACCTTTATATACTACTTCGCTTCTTTGTTCCCACCATAATTTCCATCCTTGACAAGTAAGTCCAAAAGAAAAAGAAAAGAAAAGAAATATAAATAATGACTTAGCTGTTTTGCCAAGTTATGACACTATCCCTCTCTTAAGTTTCCTTATCCCAAGGAATTCCTTATA
>Ga0153960_1000211_pt1 | contig 12474 bp, 12 predicted proteins | sample TSFL044MetaG_FD_102274 | JGI IMG/M metagenome (GOLD analysis project Ga0153960, IMG submission 102274) | Attine ant fungus gardens microbial communities from Florida, USA - TSFL044 MetaG | ecosystem: Host-associated > Fungi > Mycelium > Unclassified | place: USA: Florida, Withalacochee...
CTAGTGGGCACAGCGCTCACAAGCCTCTTGGATAGCGGGCCCTAGCTGTAAAGGGGACTTCTCAGTCAGTTAGGGACTGAGGGAGGAGACTGAACACCAAGTCCAGGTGTTTTGCTCGAGTCCTGACCTATTAATTGGGCCTGTTAGCTACTTCTTTCTTTGTATAAGCTCTGTGCTGTCGTCCATTGTGACAGGTACATGCAGGAGAGTGGCGGTTACTTCTTAAAAGGCTGCTTAGAGTAGGGGTTCCCTTCTTAGGGGCAATTGTATACATTTTGATTAGGGCAGTAGTCAGTAAGGCAGTAGAAGTCTAGACAGGAGAAGATCATGCTCCCTGTTGGACGTAGCCTTGAAAGACCACCCTGAATCAAGAAACATCCAATACCTTGTCAGAATATGAATCATCATCACCATCACCACACGCCATATCTCAACAACAACAACAACAATAACAACAACACCAAGAGGGAGCATCTCCGACGCCTGCCCTACCACCATCCTGTGAGGAACAGCTCCTCGCTATGATTGCCACCCTGCAGCGGTAGGTAAACACTATGCTCCTCCACCAACAGAGGAGTAGAATAGAGGTCGCAAAGCCTCAAGTCTTTAGCAGAAAGATGGAGGAGATGAGCGCATTCATCAATGTGGCTCGCCTATATATTAGGATGAAGATGGTGGAAGAGACGGCAACAACCCAGGTCATCTGGGTGCTATCATATATGCAGGGAGGAGTCGCGAAAGCATGGAAAGACAATTTGTTGGATGAACTGGCTAAGGGAGAGTCAGAGGTAGACACAGTAGAGAAGTTGTTTACCAAGATAAGAAACGACTTTGGAGAAACATCAGAGGAGGAAAGAAAGATAGAGCAATTAAGGACGATAGAGCAGAAAGGAAGAACGTGCGACAAGTACGTCCAAGAGTTCAAAAAAGTCGCCAGGGGGAGCAGCTACGAGGGACGACCCCTCATTGAAGAGTTCAAGAGGGGGTTGAGTGGAGCAATAAGGAGGAAGTTGGCCGAGGCAGAAGAACCGCCGTCCACCATAGGAGAGTGGCAAGAAAGAGCGGTAAGGTTAGATAGAAATCAGAGACAAAGTAGAGCAGAGGAAAGGATGTTGGGGAGGAATGCAACACGCCCAGGGGGAAATGCGCAGCCAAAGGGGGGGTCATATGGAGGAAGAGGAGAACAGATAATGCAGAGATGGGGAGATAATGAAGAAGGATATAGAAGAGGAGGAGATACGCTCAACAGGGAAGGATATTAGTCGGGTCCATGAAGAGACCCAAATGCAATGGATGTCAATAGAGGAATAGGAGGGGACAGAAAGTGTTATCATTGCAGGAAGTTTGGCCACATAGCCCAGAACTGTTGGGATAGAAATAAAGTGAGAGTAGCAAAGATGCCACAAGAGTCAGCAAAAGAAAATGGAGGACAGTGAGCTCTCGACTAGCCTCCAACAATTTGTACAGTGTATTATGCCCAGAAAAATTGGGCAATAAAAATGATTTTCCCAATACTACTGAGAGAGCAAGAGATATACGGCGCTTGCTATGACCGCTAAGAGAAGTGTGGATGAAAGTGGGACTGGAAAAACTAGAAAGTCATGAAGGGGTAGCAGTAAAGGCTCTGTTAGATAGCAGAGCAATAGACCTATTCATAGATACGACCTTTGCAAGAGAAAAGGGTTTCAAAATGGAAAAGATGAAGAGCCCTTTACTAGTCAAAAATGTGGATGGAATGGCAAATGTGGGAGGAGCAATAATGCACCAAGTCAAGTGCAACATGTTTTTCAAAGGACATGTAGAAAGAATCAGAATGGATGTATGTAACCTGGAGAAGACAGAAGTCATACTAGGGATGCTGTGGCTTGCAGTCCACAACCCAGAGATAGACTGGGAAAAGAGGGAGGTAAAGATGATGAGATGTCCACCCATATGTGGAAAAAGCAAACAGGAAAAGAAGAAAAGGGAGGTTAAAAAGATAGAGAAAAATGAGGACAAAAAAACACTGAAGAAGTTGGTGCCCCAGAGGTTTTGGAAGTAGAAGAAGGTCTTTGGGAAAAAGGAATCAGAAAGAATGCCAGTATGAAAGGCCTAGGATCACGTGATAGAGTTGAAAGAAGGATTTACACTGAAGAAGAGAAAGGTGTATTCATTATCAAGAGAAGAAAGGGAGGATGTGCAAGCGTTCATGGAAGATCAACTGCGGAAAGGGTACATTCGACCCTCCAAGTCGCTGCAAACGTCACCAGTACACTTTGTGGCAAAAAAGGACGGTAAGAGGAAAATGGTGCAAGATTATCGTCATATAAACCAGTGGACGATAAAAAATAGATACCCATTGCCACTCATTGCAGATATACTGGATGGAGTAGGGAAGAGAAAAGTGTTTACAAAGTTGGATCTAAGATGGGGCTACAACAATGTCAGAATCAAGGAGGGAGACGAATGAAAAGCAGCATTCACTATGCATATCAGAGCATACAAACCCACAGTAATGTATTTCGGGTTAACAAACTCCTCTGCTACCTTCCAGACGATGATGAATGACCTCTTCTGGGACCTTATAAATCAGGGAGAAACAGCAACTTTCATAGATGACATTCTAGTGGCAACAGATACCGAGGAGGGACACGATGAGTTGGTAGAGGAAGTGTTGAAAAGGTTGGAAGAGAACGACCTGTTTGTGAAACCAGAGAAATGCAAGTGGAAAGTAAGAGAGGTAGAATTTCTGGGAGTAGTAATTGGGCCAAGAGGAGTAGAAATGCAGAAGGAAAAGGTGGAGGGAGTGCTAAACTGGCTGGCCTCCAGAAACGTCAAAGAAGTGCAGAAGTTCTTGGGCCTAGCCAACTATTACAGAAGGTTCATAAAGGACTTTGCTAAGATAGCGGTGCTATTACATGTGCTGGTCAGAAAGGAGCAGAAGTGAAAGTGGGGAAAGGAGCAAGAGGAGGCGTTCAGGAAACTAAAAGAAGTGTTCATGGCGGAACCTGTTTTAGCAATACTAGACATAGATAGAGAAATGAGAGTGGAGGCAGATGTCTTGGACTACGTAACAGGAGGGGTGTTATCGATGAAATACAAGGATAAAAAGTGGAGGCCAGTGGCCTTCATCTCTAAATCATTAAATGCTACAGAGCGTAATTATGAAATCCATGACAAAGAGATGTTAGCAGTCATCAGATGTCTTGAAGCGTGGAGACACTATTTAGAAAGGGCAAAACTGGAATTCGAAATTTGAATGGATCACAAGAACCTCCAATACTTCATGACAAGTCAAAAGTTGAATCAAAGACAGGCACGATGGGCCTTGTACCTCTCACGATTTAACTTCACCTTGAAGCACGTTCCAGGAAAAAGCATGGGAAAGGCAGATGGACTAAGTAGGAGACTGGACTGGCAAGAAGGGGTGGAGAAGGATAACGAGGATCAGATGCTAATAAAGCCTGAATGGGTTAGAGGAGTAAAAACGATAGTGGAAGAAGAAAACTTGAGGGAAAGAACAAAAACAGCGCAAAAAGGAGATGAAGGAGTGGTAAAAGCAGTAGAAGAGCTAAAAAAGGCAGGGGTAAAAACGCTAAGAGATGAAGAATGGAAAATAGAGGATGGAGTAGTATTAAAAGAGGGAAAAATATACATGCCGGAAGGGGAACTTAGAGGGGAAATAATATAGTTGCACCATGACACCCCAGTAGGAGGGCACGGAGGAAGGTGGAAAACAATGGAGCTGGTTACCAGGAATTATTGGTGGCCAGGAGTGACAAAAGAAGTGGGGAGATACGTAGATGAATGCAATGCTTGTCAAAGGTACAAGAACTGAAGTGAAGCACCAGCAAGAAAGCTGATGCCCAATGTAATCCCAGAAAAACCGTAGAGTCACATTTCAGCAGACTTCATTACAAAGCTACCATTAGCTCAGGGATACGACGTAATTTTAGTAGTATGTGACAGGTTTAGTAAAATAGCACACTTCATAGCAACTACAAAAAAGACGTTAGCAAAAGGACTCGCAAAGCTGTTTTGGGATCAAGTATAGAAACTGCATGGGCTTCCAGAGAGTATCATATCAGACAAAGGGGTACAGTTTGCAGCAGGAATGATGAAGGAGTTGAATAACTTGCTAGGGATTCAAACAAAACTTTCAACAGCTTATCATCCACAAACGGATGGGCAGACAGAAAGAGTGAACCAGGAGTTAGAGCAGTATCTAAGGGTTTTTATTGACCATAGACAAGAACAGTAGCCAGATTGGTTAGGAACGGCAGAATTCGTGTACAACAACAAAATTCATGTGGCAACAAAGGTATCGCCATTCAAAGTAAATTACGGCCAAAACCCAAGGATGGGATTTGAGAGAAGAAGAAAGGGAAAGTACGAAGCAGCGGGGAAGTTCGTAGAAAAGATAAAGAGAATCCAGGAAGAGGCAAAAGCAGCGCTAGGGAAAGCGCAGGAAAAAATGAGGAAGTTCGCAGATAGGAAGTGAGGAAAGGGTAAAGAATACAGAATAGGGGACTTAGTACTACTAAGTACAAAGGACTTAAAATAGCAAATGAAGGGGTGACGATTGGAGAAGTTGACAGAGCGTTTTGTAGGCCTCTATAAGATTAAGGGAATCATCTCCAGTAACGCAGTAGAGTTGGAATTACCTAAATCAATTAAAATACACCCTGTAGTAAATGTAAGTAGAGTACGACTATACAAACCACAGGTAAAGGGGCAGAAGAAAACACTACTGAAGCCAATCATTATCAAGGGGGAGGAAGAGTTTGAGGTAGAAAAAATCTTAAACAAAAGAATAGTACATGGAAAAGAGAAGTTCTTGGTGCGATGCAAGGGGTATACGGCAAAAGGGGACATGTGGGAGAATAGAGAGAATTTAGGAAATGCAAAAGAGCTGATAGAAGAGTTTGAGAGGGAGTATAGGGAAGAGGCAGAAGAACTTAGGCAACAGGAGCTGGAAGAAGAAGAAAAGAAATTTAGCTGAGAGTTACCTAGGGAGTTTACAGCAAGGTTACTATATGGATAGGGCAAAAGGAGATATGAGAGAGAGAGAAAAAAGAGATGGGATGAGAATTAGAGTCGATGGAAAAATTCCTTGGGACAAGAAATCTTGAAGGGGAGGCCATGTTATGAGAGCCCCAGAAAGGAAAGAGTTTCTCATGCATTCAAACATTTGATCTTTAACATCAAGTCATATAATGGGGTCAAGACAATAAATAGCATGGAGATTAGGTAGTCATATCACATGACCTTGTCATGTGATCATAGAATGTTCTGGAAGGACATGTGATCGTGTAATAATAAGGACATAGCCACTTGTAAAATAGTATAAGTAGATAGCCAAATCCAACAAAGAACTCTATCGAGTTCTTCCTAAACACTCACTTCGAGTGGTCCCTAAGTTGTCAAGACCCTGTAATAACACTCTGTTTTTGAGCGATTTCAGCTTCTCAAGGCAAGATTCAAGCCACCTTTTCTTAGAGTCAGCTGGTAGTTTAGCGACATTTTTAAAGGTTTTTGGTAGAACATAAGTCTCAGTTGCTCTGAGTGCCAAGAGAAAGTGAATATGCTCTGCTCCCCCTTCTCTTGCAAGGCGTACCATGTGGTTAGTAATAGCTGTGGTAGCTGACTTGCCTGCTGGAGGTGGAGCATTTATCCTATTTTCCTCTATATCAATTATGATAGGTCATTGTCCTACCCAATCAACTTCATAGCAGATTCCATTTATTTCAATGGTATTGTCCCATTGACTATATGGATAGTATACTTCTCCAATTGGAATAGTTTCAGGCTGCACTTGAATATGTCTGTGAGCATTCTCAAGCATTCTGTGTGCCATATCTGAATCAGCCTCACCAGAATGTTGTCGCTACTCAGGGCACCTCAGAACATCTGTAAGATAGCGGTTCTCTCTATATATATTGCCTTCTCTGTGAGAAACTCTAGTCTCACGGGTTGATCTCCTTAAGCTATATCTTAGAGGAGGAACATCTTTTCCTGGCTGTGGGTCACTACCTCATTTTTGAGGTATTACAGTTGGAACCTGAGGAGGAGTATACTGTGAGGGACCAGCTTCAGGAGAAGAAGGGCTTGGGGAGTGCATCTTAACATCTTCATCTTTAACATCTTCAACCTTTTTAATTTTTACTAAGGACCATTTAGGTGGTGTCAGTGGAGGAGAGGGAGATGGAGATTCTGAGTGAGTTGGCAAATTAGGAGGGATTGGAGGAGTAAAGGGTCTAAGATATGCAGGTGTTGGTGAAAAGTGTAAGAGGGCTACTCAGTAGGCAATCATTCCTTAAGCTAGTGGATAGTCCCAGAAGCTAGTTTGAGATTCAAGTGGGGATATATCTACACACACTTGCTAGTATATATACTACACTAGATAGTCAGGCACACAACACCATGACAACTGACCTATAATCACAGAATGTCCTAGAACAACTAATAATAGGCATCGTACCACATGACACAGACAGGAGGAGTCAGGAATAATGGGAGTGCGATACATAATCTGTCACTGGGCCATTAATAGAACAGATCCTCAGAACTCACTAAGCACGACCCTAGATATCCCCTTACAGAAAGGGTGTTAGAGCAGGTTTATCTATACCAGAAGGTCTAGGTGCTGATGACTCTATCTCTGGGGTTAGTCTACCAGGAGGCATTTGCTCTCTGGGGTGAGATGATAGATATTTAGGGAAGTGTCCTTCATCAAAGATAGCTTGGGTAGAGCAGAATATAATATTCTCTTGTGTGTGGCGAATAAATCTATAGCCATTATCCTCATACCCAATAAATATTATGAGTTCAGAGTGTGGTATAAGTTTGTTTGCGCGAACTTCATTAGGGAGGTACACATATGCTCCACAACCAAAGACACAGAGGTGTGATATTTTAGGTTTTTCACCTGTGAAGATCTCCTGAGGTATTTTTCATTTGAGACGTTTAATGGGAGTATAGTTATAGACATGGGTAGCAGTTGCAAAAGCAAACTCCCACCAGAAATCAGGTAAACATGCTTCAAGTCACATAGATTGCACCTTTTCTAGCAGTATCCGATTCAACCGTTCTGCTTGACCATTTTGCTAGTGTACATGTAGTGTACTTGTCTCATGGACAATTTCCTGTTTATGTAAAAAGGATTGCAATTCCAATGTCATATACTCTTCTCTATTATCAGTATGCAGGTGTTTAACAAAGTGGGAAGTAGTATTTGACCACAACCAGAAAACAGCTTTAATTGCTTCTGCAGTATCTGATTTTTTGCACAAGAAAGCAACTCTGCAATAGTGTAAGAAAGCTAAACTCCAAGCCAGAATAAAGCCAACTGCTCTTTGTTCAGCGATTGACAAAGAGAACTTGATAGAGTCTCTATTAGATTTTCCTATACTACTTATACAACTACTACATGGTCTGTGTACTACTTTCCCACACTTATCATGTGACCTCCTGTCATGTGACTGTGACTTATGATACTTGTGATGTGATACTTTCCCACACTCCCTTTTATATAGTAAGTCCAAGAGAAAAGAAAAAAAAATATATAAATAATGACTTAGTTGTTTTGCCAAGTCATGACAAATAGAAGAAATAGTTATCAAGGAATGTAATCACCCACTTATACTTAGAGTATGATAAAGTAGGGAGCTCAAGGAGATCTGAATGGATCAATCCAAGAGTCTCACTAGAATGCTTAGGGTTCTTAGGAAAACTGTGCTGGTGCAGCTTTCCTAAAGCATAACCACAGCATATATGCTTCTTGTTAGGGAAGCAGATCTTTTCAGCACCTTTAACATTGTCTGAAATATGTCTCATGGCTTTATTGTTAGGGAACCACTCAGAAGCAATCATTCTTAAGCTAGTAGATAGTCCTAGAAGCTAGTTTGAGATTCAAGTAAAGTATATCTATGACACATTGCTAATATATATACTCTATACTAGATGATCACATACACAGTCACATGTACATAGATTAGTAATCACAATTGTCCAATTATAGTTTAGAAAACATCGTACTGTATGACACAGACAAAAGAAGCTTAGGAACGATAGGAATGTAATACATGATCTATCACTGGGCTACTAATAGTATCACAAATGGTCACTTACTATTTGTAATGGGTGCTTTGATACTTTAAATAGTTCAAAAATGTGAAGTTAGACAAGTGACAAAAGATATTGTTAAGTCTGAGGTCTAATCCTCAAACAGGGAGTCCTTATATACAGAAAAGTAATGGTCTGTGCACTAGGACAGAGCATCACATGCTACTACCTATTGTTCTACATATGGTAGTTCCTTTGTGTTAGAAATAGTGATAACCTAACCATATGGAGGCTGTTCTTTGTTCTAAGAAAAGGATAGATGACTATCTATGGGTAATTAATGAAGTCTATGTACAAACATTGAGGCCTTCATATCTCCACGGATACTAATCGCCTTGAGGTCTTTCTAGGCTTATTCTGAGCAATATAAAGAGGGCTTTTGCTGAGCTTAGAACTGAAGCTTAAATTGTGGCAGTTTCCGAGATATTGGTGTTTTAATAAACAGTACCATGGTGGTTACCAGTTGATCTGCCTAATATCTCAGCCAATACTGATCGCTTCAAGATGTGACTGGTATTGATCGAAAGGTTTTTTTAAGGGCTTTCCATAGCCATTAAAACTATGAGAATTGTCAAAGAATTGATAGAGATATGGCTGAATGAAGTTTGTGACAAATAGATTAGGCCCTCAGAACTTACTAAGCATTACCCTAGATGTCCCCTTACATTCATCAGAGATGTGCCCAAGTCAACAATAAATTGTCTCATAATCTGGGTGCCTTGTAACAAGGCTCATAGGGTTAGGAACATTGTTCTTAATAATACATGTTCTCACAATCTGGATGCTCTTCCATAGATTAGGTAGGGCAGAGAGAACAGTATCACCAGATGAGTCACAAAAGGTTGAACCATCCATTATGCCTTCTATACTCAATCCAGACTAAAGCAACTGTTCAGTGGAGAAGAGGTATGTAGTCATGCCAGGAACACAGTATACTGGTCATAGTTTAGAGATAGCAGTTCTGGTTGTCCTGTCTTTAGGGTCAATGATTTCATGTTCTATAAGGACAGTTCCTACAGCAACCATAAAAAGAGGTGCTTTGGAATTGACTGTCTCAATGCAACCATAATTTCCTTGAGTTATAGAGACAAAGTTAGACTCAAAAGGAGTAAAATAGGCAAAGACACCAGAGTCCAAGAACCATTCATTATTATAAGAGCAGCCATATGGCGCTTCTTTACCCTTGCATGTAGTACATAGTGCTCTATTACATCTTTGTAAATTCTCAGTTATAGGCGATGCAGATAACACAAATTTATTGTTACATCAAGCCATACAGACTACACTACTCGATGCTACAAAGTTCCTAGTTACAGCCATTACATTGGCACAGGTTGCAAGGGACTGAGCTGAGATAGTTAGAGAATAGGAGAAGACAGTAGAGGAATGCACATACAGATCACATCCAGAAATTTGATTATTTAAGCCCCAATCTTCAGGACTTCTCAAGGATACTATATCATTAGCATTAGCTGACTCCCCTAAAGTAGATGTGTTTGTCACTGAAGGTGGGTCAACATCCATTTTGGATAGACCACTTTGAACCTGAGGGGGAGGAGCCTTTAAGAAAGGCTCAGTGATTTTGGAGGCAGGTGCCTTAACAAGAGTAAGATCAGAGAATTTTCTAGCCAAGTACTCATCATATAGTTTTAGTGCTCTATCTTGTGCATGCACCAATGGATCACAGATTGGACCAATTTGAGAAGGGCATTGCTCAGAGAGTCGATCAGCGAGCTTGGGTACTCTAGCTTTTAATTGAGACTTGGAAGGAAGAGGATGAGTAGGAGGAATAATAGTAGCCATACTTGCAAAAGCAATGGCACTAGAGGCTTGATACTTATCATCATTAACAGATTTGGAAGAGCCATCTGCTTGGTGTACTTTACCACTATGCTTTTCTTGACTATGCTTTTTCTTTTGCTGCTGGGAGAAATCCCCTTGTGACTCCTGCTGCTGCAGCTTATCCTGGGAGTTCTTCTTCCAAGAGGGAGGACGATTACTTCTAGGAACACCTGAGTAGCAAGTAGTATGAGCACTGGTTGATCTTCGGGTGTTAAGAACAGAATTTCGGAGAACAGAGGTGCAGAGTAATAGATAAAAGTACACTCTAGAATGGAGTAATGTACTACATCAGAGAGGAATTTGACTTAGCAATAGTATAAACTCCAAAAGAAGACTCCAGCAGTGAGTAAGGGATGTCGGAGTAGAGTACGACTTTAATAAACGATCTTGGCTTCAACTTATGTGTTATGCCCCAGTCTCTGGTCGTGAGGTGGTTGCGTATTTCAAAGTGGAGGGAAGTCATCAGAGAAGAGGTCCTTAGGGAGGTGCAATAGGAATTCGGAGTGGACAAGGAAGCGTTAGGACCAAATGACGTTAATTTACAGACTAAAGAATTACATTATAACTACACAGTACTTATAGGAAGTCCGGAATAGAAGGAGAGTAGTCTACTACGCTATCCTACTATTATTAATTTTAGGAGAATTATTAGGAGAAATAAATTACATAATTATCATATTTCTGGAATATGACATTAGAAGAACTTAGACTGGATAGCTGAGCTCACAAAATCCCAAGTCAACTAGGTGAGCGAGGTCTGGGAAGTGAGGATAAAGGTGGCCAAGTTATCCCAAGATTGAGGGATAGCAGATAAAAGTATTATTGCACGAATGAATGAGGTGACATTACATTTATTTCCCTTTAGCCTGATATAGAGAGTGTCAAGTTCTGCAATCTGGGGAGCAGGGTCGTGATTCCTAGAAATCTGGAAATGTCTAGTGTGCTGATAGTCTGCAAAAACAGAAGCAGGCCCAGAAGAGTTATATTTATTGTGCAAATAGTTCCAGAGAGACTCTGTATTCTCTTTTCCATGCATAAGGATATTATGGGCTAAAGATGAGTTTATTATCCCAAGTGTCTGAGAGTCAAGGCTGCTACGTCTAGTGTGCTCATCTTGATCTGTAGTGGAAGGAATAGTGGAGGAAGTGAGCATATCGGTAAACAAAAAGGCCAGAGAGACAAAGAATAGTGGATATTAGACTGGTCATAGCTATCATCAAGAAATCAGCTTAGTTCAGGGAGCAGATGCAGCAATAAATGTGCAGTGCTTCATCCTAAACAGCCATGGGCCATAGCATCTGCAAAGGAGCAGAGAATCCTGTGGGCATAAGGGAATTCAACAAGGAGATCATCTCAATCCCCAACAGATTGGCAAGCCAGTCAAGTTCTTTCCATCAACTGAGGTAGCTTAAGAGTGCCAAAAGAGGTCAGGGCAAACTGGGGTCCATAACCTGTTAAAAGAATAGAAAGCAGCAATTACAGTGGGGACAAATAATAGCCCACTTACTGGGTTATCTAACAGATATTGATAGACAACCTGATAGGGAAGAGAAGTCTTGAGAGAAGCAGAGCAGTTTGCGATATGGCAGTTGAGATGAAGAAGCACTGTGCTTAGGTAAGCACAACTTGTATATTAAACTATAGTAATACACAATATAATAATTAATTTAACAAGATCATTATATGCTACTACCATATGTAGAACAATAGGTAGTAGCATATGATGATCTGTCCTAGTGCACAGACCATCACAATTATGTATATAAGGACTCATAGTTTAAGGATTAGACCTCAGACTTAACAATATCTTTTGTCACTTGTCTAACTTTGTATTTTTGAATTCTTTGAAGTATTAAAACACCCATTACAAATAGTAAGTGACCATTTGTAATAGACACAATAGACATATCTGATCTCTTTTACATTCTGTTGACTCCTCTACTCCACTTACACTACCATTCTTCCATTTCTTCTCCATTCTGAGACACCAAGGCTGGCTTATTATTGATATGGTGACACCTGTTACCTGTAAGAGTGACTGGGGCACAAGACTCCAGGAGAATCCTCAGTTAATATTACAGTTTGTAACTATGATACAACTCACCTCTAAGAGAATCCTCAGAGATTAGGATGAGGCTCCTGAAGGGGTCTTCTGTACTATATACTGGGTTTACATTCTTAAGTGTCAGGGTCTATGTGATCAGAGCTATACTAGTGTGTTTAAGTATTACTTTAGTAATACTTGAACAGACTTAGGCTGCTCTGGAGTGTTGCTGTGCAGTTTAGGGATGGAGATAGAGCTATCCTCTTACATCACCTAAGCCACAAGCTAACACTAAAGAGTGCAGAATAGGCTTAAATAGAGTTCAGTCTCACTATCCTCCCTCAGTCATCTACTTGATCCTAAGATGTCTGAGGTGAGACAACACTTCTTGTATTACAACCTTTGCTTACTATAACTGTAGATATTAACATAATAAAAGGTAGTCATCTACTCAATCCCAAGACATCTGAGATATTAACATAATA
>Ga0153960_1000214_pt1 | contig 12396 bp, 11 predicted proteins | sample TSFL044MetaG_FD_102274 | JGI IMG/M metagenome (GOLD analysis project Ga0153960, IMG submission 102274) | Attine ant fungus gardens microbial communities from Florida, USA - TSFL044 MetaG | ecosystem: Host-associated > Fungi > Mycelium > Unclassified | place: USA: Florida, Withalacochee...
ATAACTTAACCTTATGGAGGCTGTCCTTTGTTCTAAGAAAAGGACAGATGACTATCTATGGGTAATTAATGAAGTCCATGTGCAAACATTGAGGCCTTCATATATCCACGGATACTGATCGCCTCGGCACCGTTTTAGGCTCATTCTGAGCAGTATGAAGAGGGCTTCTCTGATGCCTAAAAGTGAAGCTTAGATTGTGGCAGTTTCCGAGATATTGGCGATTTAATAAACGGTACCATGGTGGTTACCAGTTGATCTGCCTAATATCTCGGCCATTATTGATCGCCTCGAGACGTGACTAGTATCTATCAAAAGGTCTTTTCAAGGGCTTTCCGTAGCCATTGAGACCGTGAGAATCGATGAAGAATTGATGGAGATATGGCCAAATGAAGTTTGTGACACAAATCCTACTTGCTTGAGGCCATATATAGCACGTTAAAGTCTTAGGACTACGTTTGGGTTCTTAGTAAACTCTTCTGGTTGCTCCATGTAAATTTCCTCATCAAGTTTTCTATAAAGGTATGTATTCCTGACATCAAGACCTGTTATATGCCATTTCTTGAGTGTAGCAGGACCTAACATCAGTCTAACAGTTTCAAAGTGGACTACAGATGAGTAAATATCTGTATAGTTTGTGCCTGCATTCTGGGAGAATCCCTTCGCAACAAGGTATGCTTTCTTTCAACCATCAGGTTTCACATCAAAAACTTATCTGTATTTTATTGGTAACTTGTTTATGAGGTGTTTTTTCACCCTTTTGAAGGTTCCTCTGTACCATAGAGTCTCTAGTTCCTCTTGGCAAGCATATTCAAATTCTTTGCAAATATTTGGGTTTTTTATTTTCACAATATCCTTGAATTGCCACTCCTAGACTTTGGAGAGGTCAGGCCCATGTTCTAATGATATGCTCTCATTTTTGTCATCATTTAGTGAGTATGCAAATTTAATGAGGTGATTAAACAACTTTACTTCTCTTTCTCAGCATAGATGTGCTAGTTCCCCTTCATCAATGTTGTTTGGAGGGTTTTCATCAACAGGGACTGGGGTAGAGTTATTACCAGATGGCTGTTCATCAGGAAAGGTAGCATGGCTAGGTCTGGGAACCTACTGTTGCTCTGTTGCATCTATACTTTCTATGTGACAGGTGCGTTCCTGATTTTGAGACCATTTACTCTATCTTCCTATGTTTAGTTGATCTATAGGATGCCTTTGTTCCCCATAAATGTTCCTAGGTCGACGTGGTACTGTCCACACTTGTGGAGAATTGTGTCTGGGTAAGAGTATATTTTCTTCTATCTAATAGTGCTCTTCCTTATCCTAAATCAAGGGTGGTAGATCTGGCACTTGCACAGTTGTATGAGGACACTGATTATCATCAGGTCTGCCTTGATCCTTTTCATATTTCCTATTGGGGGAAGAATAGAGAGTATAATGGTAAACATCTTCATCATTATCACTTGGACTATCTAGATTTAATAAGGGTGTTTTGGCAGGTCTTGATGGTATTTGATCCTGCTTCTTGTTTGTTGGGCATTGGAGAAAGAGATTCTTATTGAAATTTACATGGACAGAAGTAAAAACCATATTTTCTGGTAAGCACATGAATATATTTCCATGGTCTCCAGGTACTATGCCAATGTACATCATCAATTCAGATTTTGGACATAATTTATTCTTTCACACTACTTAGGGAATATGAACATAGGTCTCACAACCAAAAACTCATAGATGTTCAATACAAGGTTTCTCCCCCTCAAGTACCTCATAAGGAGTGCGCTAATTTAGTTGCATTTGAGGTGTGTGGTTGTATACATAGCAAGCTTGATTATATGAGAAATTCCACCAGCTCTGAGGTATGCATGCACTTCGGGGCATGCATTTCACTTTGTTAGATAGGGTATGCATAAATCATTCTGCACAGCCATTCTGTTGAGGTATGTAATATGTACTTTGAAGGATTCTGATGTCTCTGTTCTTTAGAAGGTCATTAAAGGCTGTCAACTTATATTTACCCCTGCTGTCTGACATCTACATTTGAACTGCAGTATGAAATTGGTTTTCTACAAATGCAAGAAAATGTTTCGTGGCTTGAATGGCTTTGTCTTTGGTAGTGAGTATTGATATCCATCTATATGATGTGAAATTATCATAGAATGTGATGATATACTTTTGTTGATAGTAACTGATTACAGAAAAAGTTTTCAGATCTGAATAGATTAGTTGGAAAGGGCGAGTGGAACAGTAGTTGGAGGGAGGAAAATGACAATTTGTTATTTTTCCTTGCACACATCCTGGACAAATAGGATTGTTGGTTGAAATCTCAATATAAGGGAAGTTTCTGGTATGTTTTCTTGCTTGTCTGAGAACTTCTCTTGATAGATGCCCAAAGTGTTTGTGAATAGTGTCAAAATTGACTGTTCTAGCTAGGTGAGTACTGGGATACTGCATTATAAAGTCTAGTATTTGTAACACAAAAATTGTGTTATCTAGGAATCTCGGTACATAAATCATAAATTCAGTACCATCAGGGGTATTAATCCTGATGAATCTCTTATCTCCTGTGACAATAAACCTATCCTGGAGGAAGGCCCTAAAGGATAGTAGTTGGCAAGTCAGATCCTTGCAATAGAAGACATTGTTAATCCTTGTTGTTACAGTGTCATTGCAAGCATTGAGATGCCTTAATACCACAGATCCTTTGCCTGTAATTAGTGTGAAACCATTTGCAGTGTGTATTGGGAGTGGTTCAGGTAGTCTCTCAAACATTGCAAAATCATTTCTCTCTCCTGTAAAGTGTAGCAATGCCCCTGAGTCAAGGATCCAGAAAGAAGTGATTACTTCTATCTGATGTGTCTTCTCTTTGCAGGCTTTACAAGTAGAGTAGGCTAAACCATGTATACAGCGATTTATTTGCACATTTGTTAATATATTGAGTAGGCTACATTGTGTACTACTACAGCCTAAAGCTGAGATTAAGCAGTTCAAAGCTAGCAGTGTATCAGTAGCAATCCTACACTCTTTAAGAGAAGCAGTGCATCTAATATTGCCTTTGGCAAGGTAGGTGTTATCAATACTCATATTATCAAATGGAGCACCAGGAGAAACCTTCACATTCTCATTGAGTGGTTTCTGGAATAGGGATCCTAAGGAGACCATGTCATTTTCCCAGAGGATCTTGTCCCCAATTCGAGAGGCTAGTGAGTTTGAGATTATAAAGTCATGCATATTTTTGTTGATCTTCTCAGTAGACTTGACAAGACAAGTGCACTTTGCTAGGTGATTAGTAGAGATAGAAGCAGTGGAATCTGCAATTATCATAGCACTCAAGGTGAGTGGGATATTCTCAGGAGGCATAGGAGACAGTGTACTATTGATGGGCATTACAATGGCATCATCACCTGGGTTGTGGAATCACTTTACAGTGCGTTCTGTACTCTAGGCAACTTGAGGCTTATTGTCTCTATGCATTTTTGTGAGATCAAGAGTGTCTAGTTGAGCATTAGTTACACAATTCAAAGGGTGGAAGCTTACAGCATCGATAAAGGCACCAAAATGCTGGAAGTATCCCAAGCATATTTGGTACTAGCAGCCAACCATATGGACTAGGATCAAGTTTGTTCCAGCAGGTACAGCTGTTTGCACAGTGTATGCATAGGGGCACTGATGAGTCTGCTGCTCCTTCTGTTGCTTGTGCCTGTGTCAATGTTGACTACTATACTTACTACATGGCTTGCTAGGTCTCTGATTTGGCTGTGCATTCTGCTGCTGCTGAAAGGTAGGATCCTTGCCTTTGCACTAAATGTTTGATAGCTTTCTTATGTTTATAGTATGCTATAGTGGTCTCTGTTTTCCTTTTGATGACCATTGCTGCCAATTTAATATGATGTCATTATAGATCATTGCAAAAGTCAAGGAGATAATGTCTTCAGTCTTTCAGTTATAGCTGTATGCAATTTCCTCTATCTGTGAAGATAACTTCGAAAGAAGGGTTACTGTACAAATAGGTTCTGGATAGGCAAGTTTGTTGTCCTTTAAGTGCATAAAAAGAGCCAAGAGCCTGTCTAAGGAGGGAGTAGGGTCACAATCTCCAGATATCTGGAGTTTGTTGATGGTGACAATGTCAGTATAAGTGGCAGATATACTAGTTGTGCCATACTGTGTCTTCAGCCAGTCAAGTAATTCCCTAGTGTTGTTTATTTTTGCTTTTATAGCAAGTTTCCTTACATTGGCAGAAATATGCAATATTAACTTGCCATATACTTGGGCATCTTGGTCTTCCCAAAGGGTCCAGGTTCTGCAAGATTCGTGTAAGAGAACCACTCAGAGGCAATCACTCTTCAAGCTAATGGATAGTCCCAGAAGCTAAGTTGAGATTCAAGTGAAGTAGATCTACGACACATTGCTAGTATATATACTACACCAGACGATCACATGGGTAGTCACATGTACATGGATCAGTAATCACAATAGTCCTAATAATAGATAGAAGGCATTGTACTGCATGACACAGACAGGAGAAGTAAGGAACAATAGAAATGTGATATACAATCTGTTAACAGGCCATTAATAGATTCAGACCCTTGGAGCTTACTAAGCATCACCCTAGATGTCCCCTTACAATTCATCTGTTTCTACACCATTTACTAAAATTGGTGATAGTTGAGTGCTTAGTACCAAGTGGTAGCCAGTAGCATTAATAATATAACAAGCAGTGGCTTTCTAGTCTGGGAAGTCATGACCATCAAAGGAGTGGAGGAGGCCTAAGGTCTGGGATATCATATTTTCTGTTAGATAGAGGGAAAGTATGTAGCATTAGTATCACAAATGGTCACTTACTATTTGTGATGGATGTTTTGATACTTTAAATATTTCAAAAATGCGAAGTTAGATAAGTGACAAAAGATGTTGTTAAGTCTAAGGTCTAACCCTCAGACTATGAGTTCTTATATACAGAAAAGTGATTATAAGGGGACATCTAGGGTCATGCTTAGTAAGTTCTGAGGGTCTGTTCTATTAATGGCCCAGTAACAGATCGTGTATTGCACTTCCATCGTTTCTGACTTCTCCTGTCTGTGTCATACAGTGCAATGCCTATTATTAGTTATTCTAGGTCATTCTGTGATTATAGGTCAGTTATCATGGTGTTGTGTGCCTGACTATCTAGTGTAGTATATATACTAGCAAGTGTGTATAGATATATCCCCACTTGAATCTCAAACTAGCTTCTGGAACTATCCATTAGCTTAAGGGTGATCGCCTCTGAGTGGTTCCCTAACAGTGATGGTCTATAAGGGCGACTGGGCACAAGTCTCCAGAAGAATCCTCAGTTATATTACAGATTGTAGTTAGGGTACAACTCACCTCCAGGAGAATCCTCAGAGATTAGGATGAGACTCCTGGAGGGATCTTTTATATTATATACATCCCTTAGTGTCAGAGTTAGCAGGATCAGAGCTAAACTAGTGTGTTTAAGTATTATTAGTTAAACAGGCTAAGATAGCTCCAGAGTGTTGTCATGCCATTTAGGGGTAGAAATGGAGGTGTTCCCTTACATTCACCCCTCCTTCAAGATTGCTACATCTCAGAGCAATGGACTCCGGATGAAAGATGTTGTCGAATTCCATGCATCAGATGTGTCTTGGAGCTCTAGGGTGTTTGTGATGGAACTCCGTTGTAAGTCCTGGTGTGGAGACTTTGGAGGCAAACTCCCAGGAATTGTGTTCACAGCTGTATCCTTTCCACTTAATGAGATACTGGAATCTTCTCCGGTGCCAATGACTGTCGAGTATCTCCTCTACTTCCCACTTTGCTTCTCTGTCAATGATTATGGGCGGTGGGTGGTCTTCCATTTTCTGTCCTGTGATCAGGTCGTCCAGAGCCAGAGTAAGCTTTACTACATTGAACACTGGGTGGAGTTGCTTCATCTAGTGTGGTAGCTTTAGGCAATAGGCCATAGGTCTGATCCTCTGTTCCACTACAAAGGGGCCAAGCTATTGGTGTGAGAGTTTCTGTGAAGGGTGCGTAGTCCAGATATCTGATGCGTCGAGGAAGACTTTGTTGCCAGGGTTGAACACTAGAGCTGGAGTTCTGCATTGGTCGTAATACCTCTTCATGTCGTCCTGTGCCTTACGGATCGCAAATTTGGCTTTGTCGACTGCCGTCCTCATTCTTTCTGTGAACTCGTCGACTGTCTCTAGACTGGAAGGGTTCTGCCGGGGTTCAAAGCCCATGTGAGGAAGTCATCTGGTGTCGAGCAGAAACGGAGGCTGTTGGGTAGTGGAGTGGACGTGATTGTTGTGCTGGAACTCTGCCATAGGTAATAGGTCGTACCAATTGTCTTGCCTCTCGTTCACAAAGAGCCAGAGGTACTGGTCCAACTCCTGGTTGACGTGCTCTGTCTGTCTGTCAGTTTGAGGGTGCCAGGCTATAGAAGATGCTAACTTTATTCCTAACAGACAGTAAAGTTCTCTAGTGAAACGAGCTATGAACTGAGGCCCACAGTCCGAGATTATACACTTTGGAAGACTGTAGAGCTTCCAGACTTGGTGTAGGAAAAGCCTGGCTGCTCCTTCTGCTGTCACTGTCATGTGTGTCGGAATGAAGTGCGCTTGTTTCAACACTGAGTCTACCACTATCATCACTGTGTCATGTCCGGAAGAGAGGGAGAGTTTCACAACAAAGTCCACACTGAGAGTGTCCCATCGCGAGTCTGGGATCTGAAGAAGGTGCAGTTTGCCTACTGGAGTCTGCCTTATCAGCTTTGTTCTAAGGCAGAGGTCACAGGTGCTGACGTATTGTCCAATGTACCTAGATATTTGAGGCCACCAGTAGTTCCTGGATACTAACTCCAGCGTTTTCCAGCGTCTGGGATGCCCTGCAACTTTCGTGTCATGACACAGGGAGACTACTCGTCTCTGTAAGTCCATGTTCCAGGGAACATAGATCTTGTCTCTAAACCGGAGTACTTCTTCGTCTTCTGACCACTTTGCAGAGTGGACCGTCTTACTCAATGCTTGCCAGAGTTTCCTTGCTGCCTTTGCCACCAGTTCTTCCTGGTCTCCTTTCTGGTTTCCTTGATGAATTTCTCTAAGGATGTCTTGCTCTGGTCCTTCCAGTTGAACGCCTTCGAGAGCTCGGACTGCTAAAAGCTCCGGTCGTAAGAGGACTACGTCTTTGTTGTTAGAGGTTCTTTTGCTATGGTCCAGTCTCTGTGATAGCATGTCCGGCTTCCCCATGGAGCGTCCTGGGCGGTGGGTGTAAGGGCGTCACTCAGAGGCGAGTACCCTTCAAGCTATTGGATAGTCCTGGAAGCTAAGTTAAGATTCAAGTGAAGTATATATACTTCTACACCAGATGATCACACGCACTATCACATGGGCGCATGAATCAGTAATCACAATGTCCTATAATAGAATAGAAGGCGTCGCACCACATGATACAGACAGAGAGAAGACAGAAATAATGGGAATGCGTACACATACTGTCAACAGGCCACTAATAGATCAGACCCTCAATAGTGACTAAGCATCACCCTAGATGTCCCCTTACAGTGGGCCAATTTGAAGTCGAAGTGGGCTAGGTACAGAGACTAGCGAGCCTGGCGACAGTTGAGTTTCTTAGCCGTCATGAAGTACTCCAAGTTCTTGTGGTCCGTCCAGATTTCCACCAGGTGTTGGGCTCCCTCCAGAAAGTGTCTCCACTCCTCCAAAGTGTAGATGATAGCCAGCATCTCTTTGTCATAGATCTCATAGTTCCATTCCACCGGAGACAGGGATTTGCTATAGAAAGTCACCGGCTGCCACTTCTCTTCTCCGGGTAGTCGCTGGGAGAGGATGGCTCCAGAGGCGAAGTCTGAACTGTCGGTCTCAATGCGGAAGGGTTCTGAGTCCTGGGCCAATGCCAAGACCGGAGCAGTTGTCACTGTCATCTTGAGATGTTCAAAAGCTTTCTGCTCTCTGGTATCCCAGCTCCAGGTTCTGTCAGAACGAGTGAGGTCGAAGAGGGGTCTAGCTATGGTTGAGAAATCCTGGATAAAGCAATAGTAGAAATTAACGAAGCCTATGAAGGCCTGTACGTCAGTCTGGTTCTCCAGGGTGGGCCAATCGCAGACTCCGGCGACTTTCATGGGGTCCATCACAACTTTGTTCTCCGAAATGACCAATCTGAGGTACTCAATCTGCCTCTGGTGGAACTCACATTTCTCTGGGCGGAGGAATAGCTTGTGCTCCACTAGTATCTCCAGAACCCTCCAAACTACTTGTTCATGCTCCTCTTCTGTCTTTGTAAAGATTAAAATGTCGTCTAAGTATACTACAACGATCCCTTCGGCTATGACGGTTCGGAAGACCTCATTCATCATGGTTTGGAAGGTAGCAGGACTGTTGGTCATTCCAAAGAACATCATGAGGGGTTCGAAGAGGCCATGATTGGTGTGGAAGGCCGCTTTCTATTCATTTCCAGACTTGATGTGTACATTATTGAAGCCCCAGCAGACGTCGAGTTTTGTGAAGTATTTAGCTCCACGGAGTTGAGAGACAAGTTCAGAGATGAGGGAGATGTAAGGGGATAACTCTAAAGGTATGCTTAGTGACGTGGGTAGGCTCCCACCTAAGAGCCGTTATCCTGCCGAGCGCATTCTCACTCTCTCCTATCTTCCCTTCTGTGACAATCCGTGTGAACCTTCTAAATCTATCAAAGGACAATGTGTGAATATCGGTCAGGCACCATAAGAACGGTGCCTTGACGATCTAGTAGTATAAATACTAGTCTTCTGTTGTAGATATACTTTAGTTGAATATCACCTTAGCTTCTGGGACTATCCAATAAGCTTACTGGGCCTTCGCTTGTGAAGTGTGCTCTAACAGGAGAGAGGATATCTGTTCTTGACAGTCACGGCGTTCAGTGTATGATAGTCTTGGACTAGCCAGAGTGAACCATCTTTCTTCTTAATGAAGAACATGAGAGCTGCAATGGGGGATTTGGAAGGTCGGATTCATCTAGTACGGAGGTTTTTCTCTAGGAAAGCGTTCAACTTCTCTTGCTCCAACAGGGACAGGGGATAGACCTTTGACGACTTAGGCTCTGCTCCGGGGGTTAGTTCGATCGCATGATCCCATTTATGGTGCTCTGGCAGCATGTTGAAGTCCTCTTTAGCGAATATGGATTGAAACTCCACAATGTAGGCAGGTAGTTGAGTGGTGATAGCCTGTGTTTCCACACTGCATCTGGCTCCTTCCACAAGGCGCTGGGAGGTCATAGCCATCGCTCAGAGGTCGACCTGGGCGGGCTCTGGGAGCAGACGTGTAAGGAACAGCCAGTCTCTGGGCTCCCAACTAGGGTGGTATGTTTGCGGGGGTGATTCCTCAAGCTCTAGCTCTTCTTGGAACAAAGGTATGGGTCTGTCACGACACAATCAAAGAGCTCAGAGTTCAACCCTCTTCTAGTAGGTCTGTTTCTTCCGCAGGGCATGTCCTTCTTCACACCAGAGTGGATAACGGGTCATCTCGACTTCTTCTTTTTCCCAGTCGATCTTGGGGTTATGGTCCTTGAGCTAGTCATAGCCTAGTATTAGACTCTGTTTCCTAAGTCCAGAGACAGCCAAGAGCATCCTTTCGGAGTGAGTCTTGTAGTAAAGAACTACATTCACAACCTTAGAAATCTGTCCTGCCTCGTTAGGGGAACTGTTGACATTGAAGACCAGGATGTTGCGTGAGAGGGTCTGAGTGTTTATCCCTCGCGAATGGACAAAATCTCTATTGATGAGGCTTCCAGTGGCTCCGCAGTCCAAGAGGGCTTTGACAGAGTAGAGTTCGCTCGTGTCTGTGGTTCCGATTTCCACTGGCAGAAGTAAAGAAGTTCTGTGTGCGTCCAATGCGCTGATCGAGAAGAGCTTAGGCAGCCTTTTCTCCCACTTGGGTTTACGGAGCAGAGCTAGGACTAGGGGGGTGAGGGGCGGTGCGTCTATTAGTTCACTGTCAATTGTATTGGGATCCTCTATAGTCAATACAGTGAACTTATTTACTGGCGACTGGGGCGCACTTATTGCCAGCTACCTTACACAAAATCCTCTTCTTCTGGAGGGCAAGTTTCTTTTACCGGGGCTACATCTTTCAATGCCAACAGATCCTCCATCAGCTCCTCTTGTTGCTCCGAGGTGAATTAACAGATGTCCATGCGGTGGGGACAGTCTCAGACTAGATGGTTTGCGTCTCCGCATTGGTAGCATCCCCACGAAGGCAAGGACTTTGTCCTCTTACTTGTGTCAACGTCCATAGGGATTCCCACTGACAGAGTGGGCGATGGGGGTTTTGGACTAACCAGAAGGGGTAGAGTGGGGGATAGTCTTACTACAGACAAAGGCAGTGGTCAAGCAGAGGCAGTCTTGAGCGGTGCGGAGGGTACAGAGTGCGACACGGACTGAAAGGCCTTATTGGTGAGGCACGCTTGGTCGATTCTTCGTGCTGCTCTATACCATGTGTCGAGGTCAGTATCAGCGGGTCTTCTGTATGGCATGGTGGCAATTTGGTTCTGGATACCCAACTTGAGCCCTCGTCGAAACTTCACCACTAGTGTCTGGGGATCTGTGTAACCTGCGTTGGAGACCAGGGTCCGGAAACTGTCCAGATAGTTGTCTACTGTCTAATCTCCTTGGTGGTAGGAGGTTCCTTCTAGGATGTTGATCACGTCTGCTTCCGCGTTCACAGGGAAGAAGTGAACCCGGAATTGCTGTTCAAAGTCCCCCCAGGTTTGCATAGGGAAAACGCCAGTGTCCGTTTCCTGACAGAAGACGTTCTCAGACCACTTGGCGGCATGACCACCTTTGAAAAACATGAGAGCCCAGAGAATTTTTTCCTGTTCATCACAGAACTGTTCTAGGACTAGACGTATGTAAAGGGAGCAGGAGTTTAAGAACACGTGGCCATTATGATGTTCTCCGCTGAAGTCCAGAGGAGAGGAGAGTTTAGGACGTGTTCGTCGTGCTGTCGGAGGAGATGGTACAGGCGGGGGAGGTGTGTTCAGTACTGCCGGAAGGGTGGGGTTAGCCACTAACTGTGTAAGCTGTTGTAACTGCGCAATCAGGGCTGCCAGGGTAGTATTGATGTTATTTTCAGAGACATGTTGTCTCTCCGTGAGCTCCTGAAGATAGTGCTGTAGATATCCTAAGGCATCAGCTACGCCTTGAGGGGTGTCCGGAGGCAACGGCATCTGGGGAGCAGAATTTTTGGAGGGCTAGGTATGACAGAGGAGGACTACCTATCAGGTGGCTGTCTACTGGGATAGTCCAAGGCTCTGTTTTTAAAGATCCTAATCTGCTGTAAGGGCGACTGGGCATAAGTCTCCAGGAGAATTCTTAGTTATATTACAGATTGTAGTTAGGGTACAACTCACCTCCAGGAGAATCCTCAGAGATTAGGATGAGGCTCCTAGAGGAATCTTTTACATTATATACATCCCTTAGTGTCAGAGTTAGCAGGATCAGAGCTAAACTAGTGTGTTTAAGTATTACTAGTTAAACAGGCTAAGGTAGCTCCAGAGTGTTGTCATACCATTCAGGGGTAGAAATGGAGGTGTTCCCTTACATGGTCTGTGTACTAGGACAGATCATTACATGCTATTATCTATTGTTCTACATATGGTAGTGCCTTTGTGCTAGAAATAGTGATAACCTAACCATATGGAGGCTGTCCTTTGTTCTAAGAAAAGGACAGATGACTATCTATGAGTAATTAATGAAGTCTATATGCAAACATTGAGGCTTTCATATCTCCACGAATACTGATTGCCTTGAGGTTGTTCTAGGCTCATTCTGAGTGGTATGAAGAGGGCTTCTGATGAGCCTAGAACTGAAGCTTAGATCATGGCAGTTTTTAAGATATTGGCAATTTAATAAACGGTACCATAGTGGTTACCAGTTGATCTGCCTAATATCTTGGCCAATACTGATTGCTTCGAGGCGTGACTGGTATCGATTGAAAGGTCCTTTCAAGGGCTTTCCATAGCCATTGAGACCGTGAGAATCGTCAAAGAATTGGTGGAGATATGGCCAAATGAAGTTTGTGACAATCAGTAATTGTTCTATGACAATCAGGTAAGAGCAAGATGCAAAAAGTACTTATGCTTGTACTGAGTACACAGTACTTGCCCCTCAGGGCCCATAACCTGTTTCAGAGTGGCCAGCAAGCATGGCATAGTGGTGAAGGCACCAGCTAACTCACCTGTTAGTTGTATGAGAGAAGCAATAATAGAGTAGAGGTAAAAGCAATCTATTATCACTAGGTATGAGACATGTTTCTTATATACTAGTCTATTAATATATGACATTAATGGTAACTATCCATTAATGGGTTGTTGTTATTTTAACATACATATTTTTAGTTATGAGCTGCCTTTAGTATA
>Ga0153960_1000221_pt1 | contig 12148 bp, 17 predicted proteins | sample TSFL044MetaG_FD_102274 | JGI IMG/M metagenome (GOLD analysis project Ga0153960, IMG submission 102274) | Attine ant fungus gardens microbial communities from Florida, USA - TSFL044 MetaG | ecosystem: Host-associated > Fungi > Mycelium > Unclassified | place: USA: Florida, Withalacochee...
TTCTCTCTGCCCTACCTAATCTTTGGGGGAGCATCCAGGTTGTGAGAACATGTATCATTAAGAACAATGTTCCTAATCCTGTGAGCCTTGTTACAAGGCACCCAGATTATGAGACAATTCATTGTCAACTTGGGCACATTTCTAATGAAGTCATGAGACATATCTCAGACAATGTTAAAGGTGCTGAGAAGATCTGCTTCCCTAACAAGAAGCATATATGCTGTGGTTATGAGAGTGACTGAAGTGGACTTCAGGAGATTCCTTAGTTAAATTATAGTATGGAATATGTTACAACTCATCTTCAGAAGATTCCTCAGAGAATTAGATAAGGCTCCTGGAGGGAATAATCTACAATATATACTAAAATGCCCTTGCATTCCATTCTTTGGTAACCAGGGGCTGCATAATGAAATTATGTTGGGAGGCAATGGAGGGTGCTCCAGGGTCATGTGTGAGGGGTCCCCTTACATTTACCTCCCCTCCAAGGTTGCTGCATCTCGAAGCAACAGTTCTGGGATTGAAAATGGCATCGAAGTCAGTCTGGCAGATGTGTCTTGGGGCGGCTGGGTGCTTCCGATAGTACTCTGTAACGAGGTCTGGTGCCTTGACATCGGAAGCTACCTCCTAAGAGTTGTGTTCTCTGCTAAAACCCTTTCACTTGACCAGGAACTGGAATCTCCTCCAGTGCCAGTGACTATTTAATATCTCTTCCACTTCCTACTCTTTTTCTCCATCGACGATGATGGGTGGCAGTGGGGCTTGCGGTTTCCTCCCTAGGATTGGATCTTCCAGAGCGGTAAACAACTTTATGACGTTGAATACTGGGTGCAACTGTCTCATTCCGTGAGGTAACTTAAGACGGTAGGCTAACAGTCCCACTTGGCTTTCTATTTCGAAGGGTCCTAGTCAGCGATGTGACAACTTCAGAGACGGACGTGTTGTTTTGATGTCTGACGTGTCTAAGTATACTTGGTCTTCTGGTTTGTACATGGGAGCCAGAGTTCTCCTTCGATTATAGTACCACGTCATGTCCTCCTGTGCTTTGTGGATCGCTGATTTGGCCTCTTTAGTGGCGGAATTTATCCTCTCCGTGAATTCGTTGACTGTCTCTAGTCTGGAGGGGACTTGGCTCGGCTCAAAGCCCATACGGGGAATTCGTCCAGTGTCTAGTAGGAACAGAGGTTGCTGCATCGCGGAGTGGACGTAGTTGTTGTGCTAGAACTCCGCGATGGGTAGAAGGTTGTACCAGTCATCCTGTCGTTCGTTAACGAATAGGCGGAGGAACTGATCAAGCTCCTGGTTGACGTGTTCTGTTTGTCTGTCCATCTGGGGATGCCAAGCTGTGGAGAAGGATAGTCGTATACCTAGTAGCCTGTACAGCTCCTTAGTGAATGAAGCTACGAACTGGGGTCCGTGGTTGGAGACAACATGCTTCAGGAGGCTGTGGAGCTTCCAGACGTGGTGAAGAAAGAGTCTGGCTGCTCGTTCTGCTGTGACCATTGTGTGCGTTGGAACGAAGTGTACTCTCTTGGAGACGGAGTCTACTACAGTCATGACGGCATCATGTCTGGAGGACTCCGGGAGTTCGACCACAAAATCGACACTGAGTGTATCCCACCATGCGTCCGGAACGGAGAGCAGTTGAAGTTCGCCAACAGGAGAGTGTCACCAGGGTTTCGTCCAGAGGCAGAGATCACAGGTGCTCACATACTGACCGATATACCTAGATATCTGAGACCACCAGTAGTTCTGGGACACCAGTTCTAGTGTCTTCCAGCATCTGGGGTGACCTGCGATGTGGATGTCGTGGCAGAGGGCTACGATCTGTCTACGTAGGTCTGGACTCTGAGGTACATATATCTTCTCTCGGAACCAGAGCAGGCCATCTATGTTTGACCACTCCAAGGAGTGCACTGTCCTGTTGGCGGAGCGTTGGAGGCTCCGTTTCTGTGATCAGCTCTCCTCAACAGTGCGTCCGGTTTGCCTATAGTACGTCCGGGGTGGTGATGAAGTAAGAAGTCGAATCTAGCCAGATGCAAGGACCAACAAGCTTGGCGATGGTTAAGTTTCTTGGCCGTCATGAAATACTCGAGGTTCTTGTGGTCGGTCCAGATTTCCACCGGATGGGTCGCTCCTTCCAAAAAGTGCCTCCACTCTTCTAATGTACGGATAATGGCCAGCATTTCCTTGTCGTGGATTTCGTAATTCCACTCCATGGAGGACAAGGACTTACTATAGAACACTACGGAGTGCCATTTTTTATTTGTCGTTGACTGCTGAGACAAGACTGCCCCTGTGGTGAAGTCTGAGCTATCCACTTCGATCCAGAAGGGGTTCAATTCTTGCGGAGACACCAATACTGGAGCAGTGGTTACCGCTGTTTTGAGGTCTTCAAAGGCTGCCTGTTCCTTTCCCCTTCACGTCCAGACTTGTTCAGAGCATGTTAGGTCAAAGAGAGGTTGAGCTTTGGCAGAAAAGTCCCGAATGAACCTCCGGTAGAAGTTCACGAAGCCTAGGAAAACCTGGACATCCGTCTTGTTCTCTGGAGTAGGCCATTCTCGGACTTCTGCAACTTTGACCGGATTCATGGAAATTTCGTTCTCCGAGATGACCAGACCCAAGTACTCGATCCATTGTTTATAGAACTCACACTTCTCTGGGCAGAGGAAGAGTTTGTTCTCCTTCAAGACTCGTAACACCCGTCGGACCGCTTGCGCATGCTCTTCCTCTGTCTTGGTGAAGATCAGGATGTTGTCCAGATAGACTACCACAATATCTTCCACTATGAGGTTCCGGAAGATGTCGTTCATCATGGTTTGGAAGGTAGCTGGACTGTTAGTCATTCCAAAGAACATTACCAAGAGTTCGAATAGGCCTCAATTGGTTTGGAAGGCCGCCTTCCACTCATCTCCGGGCTTGATGCGAACATTGTTGAAACCCCAATAGACATCTAGCTTGGTGAAGTATCTGGCTTCACGGAGTTGAGACACGAGTTCAGAGATCAGTGGGAGAGGGTACTTATTCTTGACCGTCATGGAGTTGAGTGCTCGATAGTCTTGAACCAACCAGAGTGAGCTATTCTTCTTCTTGATGAAGAACACTGGAGCTGCCATGGGAGATTTGGAGGGGCGGATTCGTCCAATGTGCAGATTCTCTTCTAGAAAGGAGTTCAATTCCTTTTGTTCTACCGGAGACAGAGGGTAGACCTTCGACAACTTAGGCTCCGAACCCGGAATGAGTTCGATGGCATGGTCCCATTGCCTGTGCTCTGGGAGGACGTCGAAGTCTTTCTTGGCAAATACAGACTTGAATCCTCTGACGCAGTCGGGCGGAATGAAGGGTTCCTTCCGTGTTTCCATGGATTGACGGGCTCCTTCTGCAAGTTTCTGGGAGGTCGTAGAGGCAGCACGTAGGTCTTCCGCAGTAGAGTCTGGGAGGATTCTGGTCATGAAGAGTCAGTCCCCTGGCTTGTATTCAGCTTTCCGAGTCTGAACAGAGGCCTCGTTCTCTTCCGAGTCTTCTACATACTCCAGGGAGGGTCCAAACCAGCAGACGTTGAGGGCTCTGGTCTCCATCCTCTTCCATGACGCTTGTTTCTTTCGTATCACACAGCATCCTTCGCATCGAGGAGGACATTAGTTCATCTGCACTTCTCCAGTCTGCCAATTGACCTCTGGGTTGTGGTCCTTGAGCCAGGTATAACTGAGGATCATGTTTTGCCTTCCAAGGCTGGAGACAGCGAGGAGCGTTCTTTTGGAGTGGGTTTTGTAACGGAGAACCACGTTTACCACTTCAGAGATCTGACCTGCCTCGTTGGGGGAGCCGTTCACGTTGTACACCGGTATAGGGCAAGAGATGCTCTGGGTGTTAATGCCTTTCGTTTGGACGAAGTCTCGATCTATGAAGTTGCCCGTGGCTCTGGAGTCCAAAAGCGCCTTAACGGAATGCACCTCGCTAGTGTCTGTGGTACTGACTTCTATCGGGAGAATGATCGACATTCCGCAGGTGTTGAGGGTGTTGACAGAGAGTCGTTTGGGTAACCTTTTTTCCCATTTTGGCTTCCGGGGTTGCGTTGTCCTGTCCGGATCGAAGGGGGGGAGAAGGGGTACGTCTATAGGTTCACGAATATCTGTATTGACCTCTTCTACATCTAATACAGCAAACCTATTAATTAGCAGCGACTGGGGCGCACTTTTCGCCAGCCACGCTAAACAAAACCCTCCTCCGGGGCTGAACAAACCTCTTCTTCCTCTACTGCATCCTTTAGAGCCACTAAATCTTCAATCAATTCCTCCCTTTGCTCTGCGGTTAACCTCTAGACATCCAAATGGTAGGAGCAGTCCTTCACAAGATGGTTAGCCTCTTCGCACCAATAGCAACCTCGCAGAGGTAAAGAGCGTGTTTTCTGGACTACGTCTACATCCATGGGTATTCCGCTGGATGGTGCAAGCAGAGACAGAGGGGGCCTTGGCGGAACGGAAGGCGGAGCTACTGGAGGAGAGCAGAGTACTGAGAAAGGGGTTGGTCGAGCAAGGGCAGAGCATGCAGGGGTTACGATCGTCGACTGGAGCGTGGATTGGAATGCTTTGTTTGCCAACCGCACCTGGTCGATTCTTTGGGCTGCTGCATATCTGGTCTCCGGATCAGTGTCTGCAGGTCGTCCGAAGGGCATAGTAGTGATCTGACTTTGGACGTTCAATTTGAGTCCACGATGAAATTTGACCACCAAGGTCTGAGGATCCATGTATCCGGCGTCCGAGGCTAGGATCAGGAAGCTGTCTAAGTAATCGTCCACCATCCGGTTTCCTTGATAGTATGAAGACCCCTCCAAAGTGTTGATGGCATCTGCTTCTGCATTGACCGGAAAGAATTGACTCCGGAATTGTTGTTCGAAGTCGGTTCAGGATCGAATTGGAAAGATACCAGTATCTGCCTTCTGGCGAAAAAGGTTCTTAGACCACTTTGCAGCACGTCTATCCTTGAAGAAGGCGAGGGTCCAGAAGATTTTTTCCTCGTTACAGGTGAACTACTCCAGGGCCAGGCATAAATACAGCGTGCAGGAGTTGAGAAAGGCTCGTCCGGAACTCTGTTCGCTGGAGAAGTCTGGAGGAGAAAGGAGTTTTGGCCTCGTCCACTGTTTGGATGGAGTGACCAGAACCAGAGAAAGAGGGCTAACAGGAGGCGGAGACGTGGGTATCGGAGGCGGAGCGACTGTTGGGGCAGGAGCGGTTATGAGCTGAGTGAGTTGTTGTAGTTGGGCTGTTAGGCCTGCAAGGGTGGCATTGATAGTGTGTTCCAAAGTGTTCTGACGTTCGGTCAACTCTTGGAGATGGTGCTACAGGTAGTCCAAGGCATTGGTGACGGCTGGGAGGGTGTCTGCAGGGAGTGATATCTCTCTTGGAGTGAAGTGATCAGAGGGCCGGAGTTTGTTAGCGGAGAGCGACCGGAGAGCAGCTGTCCACTGAGAAATTCCAGGGCTCTGGCAAGGAGATCTAATTCTGCTGTGAGGGCAACCGAAGTGGACTCCAGGAGATTCCTCAGTTAAATTATAGTATGGAATATGTTACAACTCACCTTTAGGAGATTCCTCAGAGAATTAGATAAGGCTCCTGGAGGGAATAATCTACAATATATACTAAAATGCCCTTGTATTCCATTCTTTGGTAACCAGGGGCTGCATAATGAAATTATGTTAGGAGGCAACGAGAGGCGCTCCGGGGTCATGTGTGAGGGGTCCCCTTACAGATTCTAGTATTATTCCCTCAGTTTCTGTAAGGGAACACCTCTATTTCTACCCCTGAATGGCACGACGACACTCCAGAGCTATCTTAGCCTGTTTTACTAGTAATACTAAAACACACTAGTTTAGCTCTGATCCTGCTAACCCTGACACTAAGGAATATAAGCTTAGTATATAATGTAAAAGATCCCTTCAGGAGCCTCATCCTAATCTCTGAGAATTCTCCTGGAGGTGAGTTGTATCCTAACTACAATCTGTAATATCACTGAGGATTCTCCTGAAGTCTTGTACCCAGTCGCCCTTACAGTAGATTAGGATCTTAAAGCAGAGCCTTGGACTATCCCAGTGGACAGCCACCCAATAGGTCACACTCCCCTGTCATACCCAACCCTCCGAAAATTTCACTCTTCAGATGTCATTGCCCTCGGACACCCCTCAAGATGTAGCCAATGTCTTAGGATACCTACAACACCATCTGCAGGAGCTCATGGAGAGACAACATGTTTCTGAAAGTAACATTAACTCCACTCTAGCAGCTCTGACCATGCAGCTACAGCAGTTCACACAGTTAGTGGCTAACTCCCCTTCTCCGGCCATACCAAACATACCTCCCCTACCTGTACTATCCCCTCTGGTATCTCCACCCCCCGCTCTACCAGTCCGATGGACACGCCCCAAGCTCTCCTGCCCCCTGGACTTCAATGGAGAACGTCACAATGGCCGCACATTCCTAAACTCCTGCTCTCTCTATATATGCCTAGCCCCAAAGCAGTTCCACAACAAACAGGAAAGGATTCTCTGGGCTCTCACGTTCTTCAAAGAAGGTTGTACTGCCAAGTGGTCCAAAAACATATTCCGTCTAGAAGCAAACACTGGCGTTTTCCCTATCCAAACCTAGGGAGACTTTGAACAATAATTTCAGCTGCACTTCTTCCCTGCAAACGCAGAAGTGGATATGATCAACGCTTTGGAAGGAACTTCCTACCACCAAGGAAATCGGATGGTAAACAACTATTTGGACAGCTTCCAAGCCCTGGTCTCTGATGCAGGTTATATGAATCCCCAGACACTGGTGGTGAAATTTCAACGAGGTCTCAGATTAGGTATCCAAAACCAGATTGCCACCATACCCTACAGACGACCAGCTGACACCAACCCCAACACATGGTACAGAGCAGCAAAGAGGATTGATCAGGTGCGCCTCGCAAATGAAACCTTCCAGTTGGTGTCGCGCTCTGCCCCTTCTGCTTCACTCAAAACCATCTCCGTCCAACCCCCACTATTGTCTGTGGCAAGATTACCCCTCGCTCTGCCCCCTCCAGTTATTCCAAAGCCTCTGCCGACCACTCTGTCTATAGAAGTCCCCATAGATGTGGACGCTGCTAGGAAAGCAAGGTCCTTACCTTCATGAGGATGCTACCAATGCAGAGACATAAACCATGTAGTCTGGGATTGTCCCCACTGCATGAATGTCCATCAACTCACCACGGAGCAGCAGGAGGAGTTGATTGAAGATCTGTTGGCATTGAAAGATACAGTTCCGATGGAAGAGCCTTGTCCCCTAGAGGAAGAGAATTTTGCGTAGTGCAGCCAGTGATAAGTGCGCCCCAGTCGCTAGTAAATAAGTTCACTGTATTGACTATAGAGGACCCCAATACAATTAACAGTGAACTAGTAGATGCATCACCTCCTATCCCCCTTGTCTCGGCTCCACTCTGCAAACCCAAGTGGGAGAAGAGACTCTCCAAACTCCTTTCGATCAGTGCTTTAGATGCATGAGGGACTTTTCTACTCCTGCCAGTGGAAATTGGGACCACGGACACAAGCGAACTACACTCCGTCGAAGCCCTCCTGGACTGCGGAGCAACCAGAAGCCTCATCGACAGGGATTTTGTTTGTTTGAAAGGGATGAACACCTGGACCCTCTCACATAACATCCCAGTCTTTAATGTTGACAGCTCCTCTAACGAGGCAGAACAAATCTCCAAGATTGTGAACATAGTTCTCTGCTATAAGACTCACTCTGAAAAGATGTTCTTGGCCGTCTCCAGACTTGGAAAACAGAATCTAATCCTAGGTTACGACTGGCTCAAGGACCACAACTCCAAGATGGACTGGGAAAAAGAAGAAGTCGAAATGACTTGCTGTTCCCTCTGTTGTGAGGGAGGATGTGCCCTATGAAAGGAACAGACTTGCCAGAAGAGAATCGAACTTCGAGCCCTCCAATCTTGTCATGACGGACCCACACCCCTGCTCCAAGAAGAGCTAGAGCCTGAGAAAGAGCCTCTGTAAACGCACCACCTGAGTTGGGAGCTCAGAGACTGATTGTTCCTCACACGTCTCCTCCCAGAGCCTGACCAAGTTGACCTCCAAGCCACGACCACAACATCTCAACACCTCGTGGAAGGAGCCAGACGCAGCGCAGAAACACAGGCCGCTGCCACTCTATTACCTGCCTATGTCACGAAGTTTCAATCTGTGTTTACTAAGAAGGACTTTGACATACTACCAGAGCACCACAAATGGGATCACACAATCGAGCTAATCCTCGGAGCAGAGCCCAAGTCATTAAAGGTGTACCCTCTGTCTTCATTGGAGCAAGCAGAGTTGGATACCTTCCTAGAGGAGAACTTTCATACTGGACAAATCTGACTCTCGAAATCCCCTATTGCAGCCCCTGTGTTCTTCATTAAGAAGAATGATGGTTTGCTCTGTCTAGTCTAAGACTATCATGCACTGAACGCTGTAACCGTCAAGAACAGATATCCTCTCCCCCTCATCTCCGAACTCGTCTCTCAACTCCGCAGAGCCTAGTATTTCACAAAACTGGATGTCTGCTGGGGTTTCAATAATGTACACATCAAGTCCGGAGATGAATGGAAAGTGGCCTTCTGCACCAACCGTGGCCTCTTCGAACTCCTTGTAATGTTTTTCGGAATAACCAATAGCCCCACTACCTTTCAAACTATGATGAATGACGTCTTCAGAACTGTCATAGTGGAAGGGATTGTCATAGTGTACTTGGACGATATTTTGATCTTTACAAAGATAGAAGAGGAGCATGAATGAGCGGTCCGGAGAGTCTTGGAGATACTGACAGAACATAAATTATTCCTCCATCTGGAGAAATGTGAGTTCCACCAGAAACAGATTGAATACCTCAGACTAGTCATCTTGGAGAACAAGGTCACGATGGACCCTATTAAAGTCGCTAGAGTCTGCGAGTGGCTCGTCCCGAAAAACTGGACTGATGTGCAAGCTTTCATAAGCTTTGTTAACTTCTACCGTCGCTTCATTTAAGACTTCTTAACCATAGCTCGATCCCTCTTTGACCTCACTCACTCCGATCAGGTTTGGAACTAGAGTACCAAGGAGCAGGAAGCCTTCAAATGTCTCAAGATGACAGTGACCACTGCTCCGATCCTAGCATTACCCCAGGACTTGGAACCCTCCCGTATCAAGGCTAATAGTTCAGACTTTGCCTCTGGAGCTGTCCTCTCTCAGCAGCTACCTGGAGAAGAAAAATGGCACCCAGTGGCTTTCTACAGCAAATCCCTGTCCCTAGTGGAACGGAACTATGAGATCCATGACAAAGAAATACTCGCTATCAACTGTGCGTTGGAAGAGTGGAGGCACTTTCTGGAAGAAGCTTGGCACCTGGTAGAAATCTGGACGGACCACAAGAACTTGGAGTACTTCATGACGGCTAAGAAACTCAACCATCACCAAGCCTGTTGGTCTCTGTACTTGGTTTGCTTCAACTTCAAGTTGATTCATTGCCCTGGATGCTCCATGGGAAAGCCAGATGCTTTATCGTGGAGACTGGACCATAGCAATGGAGCCTCTGACAACGAGAACATGGTCCTTCTACGACCGAAGCTCATAGCAGTCTGAGCCCTTAAAGGACTTCACCTGGAAGGACCAGAGCAAGACATGCTTAGAGAAATTTGTCAAGGAAACCAGAAAGGCAACCAGAAAGAACCTGTAGTACTCCAGTTCAGAGGCAAAATCTACGTTTCCCGGAATTCAGACTTACGAAGGTGGGTAGTCTCACTATGTCACAATACGAAGATTGCTGGACACCCTGGACGCTGGAAAACACTAGAGTTGGTATCTAGAAACTATTGGTGGCCCCAAATGTCTAGGTATATCAGACAATATGTTAGCACCTGTGACCTCTGCCTCAGGACGAAACCGATAAGGCAGGCTCTAGTGGGCAAACTGCATCCTCTCCGGATCCTGGACTCGTGATGGGACACGTTTAGTATGGATTTCGTTATGGAACTCCCCCTCTCCTCTGGATGCGATGTAGTGATGACAGTAGTAGACTTGGTGTCGAAACAGGCATACTTCATTCCGATGCACACGACGGTGACAGCAGAAGGAGCAGCCAGGCTTTTCTTACATCAAGTCTGGAAACTCCATGGTCTTCCAAAGTGTGTAGTCTCAGACCGCGGACCTCAGTTCATCGCTCGTTTCACTAGAGAGCTTTACCAACTACTAGGAATAAAGTTAGCATCTTCTACAGCCTGGCACCCCCAAACTGACAGACAGACGGAATGTGTCAACCAAGAGTTGGACCAGTACCTCTGGCTATTTGTAAACGAGCAGCAAGACGACTGGTATGACCTCTTACCCATGGCAGAGTTCCAGCACAACAATCACATCCACTCTGCTACCCAATAGCCTCCGTTCTTGCTCGACACCGGATGTATTCCTTGCATGGACTTTGAACCCCGACAGAACCACTCCAATCTAGAGACGGTCAACGAGTTTACAGAAAGGATGAGAATAGCAATTGAAGAAGCGAAGTCCACAGTCCACAAAGTACAAGAAGACATGAAGAGGTACTACGACTGACACAGAACTCCAGCTCTGGTGTTCAACCCAGGTGACAAAGTCTTCCTTAATGCATCAGATATCCAAACTACGTGCCCTTTGCAGAAACTCTCGCATCAACAGCTCAGCCCCTTTGTAGTGGAATGGAGGATCAGACCTATGGTCTATCACCTAAAGCTACCACACTGGATGAAGCAACTCCATCTAGTGTTCAATGTAGTGAAGCTCACTCCAGCTCCAGATGATCTGATTACAGGACACAAAATGAAGGACCACCCACTGCCTATAGTCATTGATGGAGAAGTGGAGTAGGAAGTAGAGGAAATACTCGACAGTCGTTGGCACCAGAGAAGATTCCAGTACCTCATCAAGTGGAAAGGATATGGCCGTGAACACAATTCCTGGGAGTCCACTTCCAAAGTCTCTGCACCAGAACTCACAGCGGAGTTCTATCGTAAACATCCTGGAGCTCCGAGACATGTCTGACACGCGGAATTCGACAACATCTTTCACTCCAAGTCCATTGCTCTAAGACATAGCAATCTTGAAGGGGGGGTGAATGTAAAAGGACACTTCCATTTCCATCCCTGAATGGCACAACAACACTCTGGAGCTACTTTAGCCTGTTTTACTAGTAATACTAAAACACACTAGTTTAGCTCTGATTCTGCTAACCCTGACACTAAGGGATGTAAGCTTAGTATATAATGTAAAAGATCCCTTCAGGAGCCTCATCCTAATCTCTGAGGATTCTCCTGGAGGTGAGTTGTACTCTAACTACAATCTGTAATATCACTGAGGATTCTCCTGGAGTCTTGTACCTAGTCACCCTTACAGTTGCCAAATCTCTACAAGCAGTAGTGAAGAAAGCTCTAGCTATTTGTTTTGGGGCCTAGAGCTATGGATTGGCCTTAGGCTCATGGGTTTGTTTGTATTTAGACTTTTTCTTCATAAGCTAAAAGAAGCAGGTAGTATATTCATCCTAATGTTACTGTCTATGGCTTTCATTTTAGCCTCTAGATAGTCTGTACTTCTGAGGTTGTAATTTTGTAATATGTCATGTAATATTGTTATTGTTGTCTCCTTATCTAGGGAGTTTTGTTTGTTGAGGTTTCTCGCCTCTTGCCTCTTTATTATTATCTATCCTCTTTTGGTTTTCTTTGCATTTTTATTCTGTTTTGTTTTGGTTAGTTGTTTTTGTCTATGGAGTTGGTTTGACCCAAAGGTCAAGAGGATTCCAAAAATTCACTCTGCTTATATATGGTATATTTTATATATAGTTTTCACATCAGAGAACTTTAGAGTAGTTCCTTTGGTCATAAATTTAAGGTACTTATCATGAGCTATTAGGTTAAGTCTAGTATATAGTCTAGTGTGTTAGAATTTGGATATCATGTGAGCCTGCATAATACATGTGATTCCTTATGTTGGAATATCGAGTCGACGTCATAATCTTGTTGAAAGTTCTAGAACGTTCCACCTTTTTAGTATATAGACTCAGTAGCTTATTGTACGTATCCACTGGTTTGCAAAGGAATAAATTGCAAATGCTCCTACATTCCAAGACAA
>Ga0153960_1000224_pt1 | contig 12096 bp, 9 predicted proteins | sample TSFL044MetaG_FD_102274 | JGI IMG/M metagenome (GOLD analysis project Ga0153960, IMG submission 102274) | Attine ant fungus gardens microbial communities from Florida, USA - TSFL044 MetaG | ecosystem: Host-associated > Fungi > Mycelium > Unclassified | place: USA: Florida, Withalacochee...
ACCTAACCATATGGAGGCTGTTCTTTGTTCTAAGAAAAGGACAGATGACTATCTATGGGTAATTAATGAAGTCTATGTGCAAACATTGAGGTCTTCATATCTCCACTAATATTAATCGCCTTGAGGTCGTTCTAGGCTCATTCTAAGCATTATGAAGAAGGCTTCTGCTGAGCCTAGAACCGAAGTATTGATCTCAGCAGTTTCCAAGATATTAGCGATTTAATAAACAGTAACAAGGTAGTTACCAGTTGATCTGCTTAATATCTCGGCCATTATTGATCACCTCGAGACGTGACTGGCATCGATCAAAAGGTCCTCTTAAGGGCTTTAAGCTGGCTTTGAGATCGTGGGAATCGTCGAAGATTTGGTGGAGATATGACCGAATGAAGTTTGTGACACCTTCTTGGTTAGGTCGGAGAGTGGTTTCGACATCTTGGCAAAGTTCTCAATGAACCTATGATAGAAATTTGCAAAGCCTAAGAATGCTTGTACTTGCTTGACTTTTGCCAGTACTGGCCACTCTAGAACTCCTGAAAGTTTCTCTTCGTCCATCTGTACTTTATTTTCTGATATTATTATGCCCAAATATTTGATGCTACTTTGTTCAAAGAAACATTTCTCTGCTTTAGTGTAAAGATCATTAAATTGAAGTCTTTTCAGCACTTCTTTGACCAGTCACCTATATTCCTTCAAACATGTCCCAAATGTTAAAATGTCATCTAAATATACCATTACTAATCTAATGCAAATCAAATCTCCAAGTATATTGTTTATCATACTTTGGAATGTTGCTGGTGTATTAGAGTACCCAAAATACATAACAGTTACCTTGAAGAGGCCTTATCTTGTGATAAATGCCATTTTCCATTCATTCCCTTCTCTAATGCGAACATTGTTATATCCTCATTTCAAATCAATTTTGGTAAAATGCTGAGTAATTCAATCAAGTTGGCTATTCTAGGGATTGAATAGCGATTTTTGACAGTAATTGCATTGAGGGCTCTATAGTCCATAATGGGTCATAAGCTTTTATTGTGTTTCTTTACAAAGAAGAATAGAGCTGCTATCAGGCTAGTGGATAGACAGATATAATCTTTTCTAAGTTTCTCATCAATCCATGTGTCAAGAGAGTTTCTTTCTACTAGAGATAGTAGATAGACCTTTGTTGGCTTGGGAAGCTTTGTGCCTTCCATAAAGTCAATAGCATGGTCATATGGTTTCCATAATGGTATTCTCTCTGACTTATGTTTTGAAAACACATTTCTATATTTGTGTAACTATTTTGGTATATGAGCCTTTCAGGTCTTTGTGTCTTCACAATCTGAGTCCCCATACTGGTCTCAATTGTTGAGTATAGTTGCAATTATCATCGCCTGTTAATGACTGCCTGGGTCAGTCATGTCTGCTCAGCTAAGAATATGGTTGTCAGGGTCTTCATCTTCTATGTCATCCAATGAGGGGAATCCACTGACATCTATTTCAAGGTAAAGCTCATTAGCTCCTGTTTCTACATCTCATGTTTTACGGACTTTACTAGTGCATATATCTAGGCACCTGGTAAACTCCTATTGATCTTTTTGCCAATCAATATTTGGATTATGTTTATACAAGTATGAGTAGCCAATCATCATCTCTTTATTCCCTAGGTTGGTGACAAAGAGGTATTAAATCGTCTTGTGAGATCCAATTTCTACATAAGCTCAGACATACTCTGTTATTTGTCCTGCCTTGTTGGGAGTGCCATCCGCATTGATTACACAATATAGATTTGCTAGTTTATATGTTATCAGATTATTATTTTCCACAACAACTCTATCAACGAAGTTTGTGGTAGCTCCTGAATCAACTAAAGCCTCAGTCTGTACTTTTGTGTTGTATACCCAAAGTGTAACTGGAATATTTTTAAGGGAGATAGTCTTGTTGCATGCTGATGGGGATCAAAAGGTTTGATCACGAAACAAAGGTAAAAGCAAGGTCAGAGAGATGAAATCTCCAAACTGCTTTACAATTGTATACTAAACAACTAGGTACTGGGGAGATAAATCAAATAATAGAGAGCTTACTAAAGGTAAAAGTCCAAATAATAACCAAAACATATCAAATAGAAACCTAAGAAGAAAAGAACTGTTTTTAGTATCTACTTGAGAGAACTCTCACTGTAGTAGGATCCCTAAGGCACGTGTTCATCTCATGCCATGACACTACTGCCCTTACCTAGTCTAGTAGCCTGGCTTGCTGTCAATACAGTAGTACTACCTAGAACTCCCGTGCCATCATATGGGCTCTTCTTCAGCTGACTGTATAACTGGAAGCCAACTCCAATGACCCGTAGCGAGTGGTTAGCTCCTAGCGTAAGTAAATGCCCAAGTCCGTTGAGCTTGAGTCTTCCTTTGAGGGAAGTTTTATAGAGTTTTCATAAAGCAAACACAAAAGAAAAACCTTAAATTACTCAAATAGCCTTTCAGCTCTAGGGCAACAGAGGGAGAAATGATGGGGGGTCTAAAGTCTTCTTCCTCTCTGTGTTCTAGAGTATTTTATTAGGATTACAAAGCAATGATACAACAAAAGAAAAGAAACAAAGAAAACTCCTGAATTCCCAAAGATAGTAAGAGTGAAATGATAAGACGGCACCTCTCCCGATCACTTGGCTACCACTCCCCACTCCTCTAATCCTACTCTGGGTGTTCTTCTCTAAACAATAGATGGCTCTCAAGCCTTTTGCTAGGCTGTAGAGAGAGGCAGCAATCTCGAGTCGTCTTGCTCTTAAGCACGTTGTCTTCATCAAACAGCTCTTCTTCTATCTCTCTATCTGACCTCTTTTCCTGACCTCTCTAGTCCTTCTACTACTTCTCTATACCTCATCACATCTTCAAGTCTTAGTCTTCTTCTATTAGGTTTGCAATGCAGCCCTTAAGAGGACTCGTCTTGCTAGTTCTTGCTATAATTAGCTATCAGCGATGATGGTCCTGCTCTGATGGTAACCTAAATGTTATAAATAAGTCACTGTCACCAAGATATGACATCATTCTGTTAGAGAACATTCTTCTAAGGTTTTTTCTGCTCTTGAGAGCACTCTAGAGGGGAGTTCTGTTATAAATCTGTTATGAAATTCTCTGGACAATCTCTATGAGGTGTATATAGTGGTGGTCACAGCCACTACTCTGCTACTCAAGCAGTGTGCTCGGGTCCATGACTGGGCATCTAATGGATATCTCTGGGAGGCCAAACTCATCTCTTGAGCTAGTTATTCTCGTTATTAAGGTAAAAAATGTCCCTTTTACTGCCTAAATGGCTGTCCGACATGACAATGCTACAAGATTCCAGTACTACTTCCGACTTTGCAGGCTAATAGCGGGTACACTTTCCTCTGACTGTAGATCACAAACATTATACTCTATAATCTCAAGGTAAATCCAATTTGGAAGTCCTCTTTTCCTTCCCACTTGGGGGAATAGGATCAAAGATTTCCTCAATTGACGTGCTGTTTTATATTAACAGCCTCAGAGAGGGAGTCTGGGTCATCTCTTTTTCCTCCAATGATTTTATTAGTCATGCTTTAAACAACTGATTTATTTTGCTTGAACCTGGTGGAGATAGTTTCTAGGAGGAGGTTCTTCTAAGAACAATTGCCCTTATGACCAAGTTTGTTGTAACTATCCAGTGATTTTGTTTAAAGCCTTTTTCAGTGCTTTATCTTTTTTGGCAGTATCACAAGTCCTTCCTTTTTCTGAATCTCATCTATTTTCTACTATATCCAGATCCTTCTTTTTTCCACTTTCTCTCCTTTTTGCCTTTGTACCAAATATTGTGCCCTAGGCCTTATAAGGCCTTACATGCTTTTTATTAATAGTTTTAAGATAGTTGTCCCATGGATTTGTTATAAGTAATAAGCACATTTTGCCACTTTATCAGGGATAACTTTTGTTAGTATGAACTTTAAACAAAGTTCTTCTTTTTTGCTAGGTTTTTTATTGACCCAGAGCACTTGTTAATTCCTTCTTATCTCCCTTCTTGTTATCTCTTTTATCTGTATTACTTGGTGAGTTCCTAGGTATTGTCGCCCTAGGAACTAACATTCAACCCTGTACCTTGTCATATATTGCAAAGTATAGCAGCAGTAATATTGGTGTTTGTTGACTTTTTTGTATTTTACAGCTCTTGAGTATGGTTTTCAAGGGGGTAAAAGGATAAAAACACCCAATTTTAGCCTCTTAATGCCATTGTTATACAGCAGTACCATTCTAGATATATTATCTCTAAGATATGTAAATGTTTAACTCTAGAAGAGTTTGACATATTTCTGGTACTCCAGTCTTTGGCTCTGATAAATCTACACTCCTTAGACACTTACAAGTACCTTTTAGTAATCTCCACTCTTTTGCAGTTATCATGTGATCCTCCTTTTCTACCTTTGATATTTTGTCCTCTAATTTCCTGAACTATTCCCATATAGAACAATATTGTTGTTCTTTTCTCCAGACTTTTGTTTTCCTTATTTCATTAAAGAATAGTAGTATATAGTCTAGAGTTGGTTTTAAGATTTCTTCAAAGTCTCTTGTTTGGTGAAAGGGTGGTTTTATTGGAATAGGTAGAGGAGGAGATGAAATTCGAGGTCCTATTTGTAACTTGAGTGGTAATAGTAGTAGAGGGTCAGGAATTTTGTCAAGAAGTTCTTTTGCCTTTAGTACTTGATACAATAGTGCTTGTCTAGCAGCATGTTTTTCATGTTTTTTCACAAGTGCCTTCAATCCTTCTTTCAACAGAATACAAGGTTTAGAAGGTGAAATAGGCATAGGTATAATTGTTCTCCTTCTCTTCCCAACATCTTTAAACTTTCTACAACTCTCTGGAATGAGATAAAGTGTTTCTCTGATGCCAGTTTCAGCATTTTTGAAGGTGACAATATTGCTGTTTTTTCTGATGGCAGGCATAGCTTGGAGGCAAAAGTGAGCACAATATCTTTATTTCAGCAGATGAAGTGTGTAGGTAAAAACTACACTATACTACTCTAAAAGTGTCCTTTCAACATTGATGATAGGTCCTGTCTTGAGAGAAAAGAGTTGACATCATATCTAGTCTCTTTTACTGGCTTATAGAGGAAAAATAGGGGTTCTCAGAGTGGTTCCAGCCACCTGCAAGGGTTTTTTAGAAATATTTACACAAATCTGAAGTCTTTTAGAACCAGCTGTGATACACAAGCTAGTCTGCTCCCATTATTCTAAGAGACAGACCTTCCCCTTTATGCCTAGGGTCCAGTCTACTATAGAGATAGGTCCTTGACAAAAATCTACTCTGAGCCCTCAGTAAGTCTTCTGTCCTTTTACAGAAACAGAGATACCCTCATAGCCCCCAGGACCCTCATCTGGAATGAACACAACCCTCAAGTTCTTTGCAGAAACAAGGGGGACAGAAAACAGTAGACTTAACAAACTATCACAAATGGTCACTTACTATTTGTAATAGGTGCTTTGATACTTTGAAGAGTTCAAAAATGCGAAGTTAGACAAGTGACAAAAGATATTTGTTAGCATCTAAAGTCCGATGACTGGAATTAAGCTAACTGTCTCTTTGTTCAAAGTTTGACAAAGAGAACTCGATGGAGTTCTCACTTAATTTTCTACTACTTATACACTTTACTACTGTGGCTATGCACTTGCTCTCCTATGGTCCTCATGTTACTCTAGTCATGTGACACACTGTGACTGTGACGTGTGTGATGTGACCATCTGTCACACCATTGTGATATTGTGACAAAGTCATGTGATACTTTCCCATACTCCATCTCATAGTTGTAAGTCCAATAAGAAAAGAAAAAAAAAAGAAATATAAATAATGACTTAGCTGTTTTACCAAGTCATAACAAGAGTTGGCTCACTAACATAGTTGTATAAGTAGTATAGAAAATCTAATAGGAACTCCATCGAGTTCTTCTTTGTCAACTCGGACTTGGAGAGTAATTAAGTTGTCTAGGCTAAGTTACTACATTCCTGTAATGGTAAAGCAAAGGTAACCCACCTATGTTTTGAGCATTGGGGCTTTACAGAATAAGCACCATCAATCAGTTAGAGGCATTATGGGGGAAACATGCTTGGGAGTTTAAGTATATGTATTTTGTGTTTTAATTAAAACTGCTGATTGATCCCGACTCAAATAAATCAGAATGGGAGAACTCATCTAATGAGGCAGCGAGTGTTACTCTAGGTGTATGGTGCGACATGCTGACATTCCTTGGTAGACTGCATAGGTGTATTACATATTGGTTCTCTCTTATAGAGTACGTTTCCATTCCTAATATCACAGGATATCCTGACAAATGGTTTGTAATATATAGGTTAAAAGCACTTTTGTTCATGCTCATACGAGTATTTGAATTTGAACTCACTGTTCCTGTTGTAGCTAAGGAGTCTCAACCTCAGTCATCAATAGCAAAAGTGACGTCTGAGCATTATAAATTTTTAGGTCTGATCCTCAGTGTACATCAGAGTCTTTATGTAGATATCAGATGGGTTACTTCCCGCTGGGTTAATCTAGGACCCTTTGGATGTGACATTAACATATCACATGCATGTTTTGTGCCACGATGTAATGTGACAGGATAAAATCATGAATCTACCTATATTAGGTAGTGATTATTTGACACATTGATTTTGTATTATCAGATATGACATTCTTGTTTTAAACTACTAACTACGAGGCAAATATTCCTCTATGAACCACAAAATAAGGTGCATAGTATTTGTTTTGCTTTTCTCAACATGTATGTCACAAAGCCACCTCACATATTCAACATCTAATAGCTATATAGACTTGAAATTGGCTTCTGCAGCATAACGCATGGGAGTGTGATGATACACAGCATATACAAGGAAAAGAGTACAGTCAGGGTATGGACACTCGAATATGGCAGGCTTGCCAGGACTGATTCACTTGTGTAAATCATTGTTGATCTGGGGCATATAACAGTAGGAGCACACAGGACTATGAACATCACTTTTGTAGTATATATTCTTCTTTCACATCATGTATTGGTTGAAGTTAACACCCGGACAATGATTTGCAAGGTGAGTGTGCTCATTAGTGTCTGCCGGCATTTGTACCATGCAGACAGTGCACTTGCTATTCATACCGTCTAATGCCTTTCATAGTCTTGCAATGTAATCTTCAGAATCCAACTCAATAGCGACTTTCTTTTTCTTGACAAGCAACACTTCTTTTTCGAAAGGTAATATCTGTTTACTATACTGTTCTGTTGGCTGTCTAAAGTTAATTTCATGTATAGGTTCATATTATAAACTTACCGAAGATACCACATCAACTATTGACGAGGATGGTGGCACAAGAATTGTCCTAGATAGTTTTCTGTATACTAGAGCTAGGCTTTTCATCTCACCATAAACTCTTAACTGATATCGGTTACAGATCATGTTTTTTGGATCTTCAAGACAGTATGTTGCCTTTCTCCCATCAACATATTTGGTTAACAGGATATCAGGAATGACTCTAGGAGGAAAATTTACTCTAGGGGGGGCTTGGCCTCAACAACTAGTTGTGCTCACCTCTATACTTGCCCCTTTTAGATTTCAGCAATATTATATTTAAGAGAAAGAAGTAAGAGTGACAAGCAGAGTAGAGTTTTTCCAAGGGAGAACAAAACTAAGGTAAATTACAATAAATTGGATTATTAAATAATTTGGAAGATTCCGGGATGGCTGATAGTTAGGTGACTAAGCTATGCGTGCATGAGATGTGAGCACAGTGCACATCATGGTATCACCATCGACCATTGTGACACAGGAACTGAATACACTTTATAGAATCCCAAATCATCTCAGTTGCAGCACTATGTCTACAGAAATCAACGGATTGTTTACCAGGTCGATAAAGTAAGCATTTTGAAGAAATGATATAACACAATGCTTGTTTTTTATCCCTCCCAGCTCTACCAAATTGTTGAACAATGGATGCTATATCAAAAGGTGTATTTGCAAGAATAACCACCTGAACTCCTAAATAGTCATTTCCAGCACCAAATGCCGTTGTTGCTACTATAATTTGATATCAACCAGTTTGCCAGTTGTCAATTATTCCCTTTTGTCGTTTAGCTACCATTTTATGGCAAGTACCTTCATCTATTAATCTTCTATTGCCTTTTGACACATATACTAATATATCTGCACAATAGAACTCACATCCCAGGCTTCTAGCTATCAACTCTCCATTCATAATCATCGTGACAAAGACCAAGGCCCTATCTAATGGCTCTATTATATGGTCTTTTGCAATGTCCCAAATGCACGTTGTCAAGTCATCTTGCTTTGTTAAAGGTGATTCTATTATATAGGTCAACTCTGGCCTATTTGATGATTGGCGAACAATAGGAGTGTTAAGTTTAAGACCTAGCTTGGAAAGGAGACGTTATTCCATATTAACAGGTATAGTGCCTAACATTCCTATGATTGGATATATTAGCTTCCGAACTCCCTATATTTTTTGCATATAGGGCCTGAAGGTTTTTGAGGCTAAGATCTCATGAACTTCATCCAAAACCAATGTGCCCAAGCTCCTATCAGTATAAGAATGTCCAATGGCAATGCTAAATTCTTCCCCAATAGCTATATCTGTTGTGGTCAACATGATAGGGCAATTATAAAAAGGGGGACTGGTCGCCTTGAAAACTGTGTATTGTATCCTTGCCTTTCTTAGTCGACGTTCCCAATCCTCTAGTAGCAAAATCAAAGGAACAACAACAATGAATGTCTTCTTTGTCACCATAGCAGCTACTATAGGGATTATAGATTTTCCACTACCAGTTGGTAGTGCAATAAGTAAGTCTGAATTTCCTTTGATTGCACATTTGACGGCTTCATGTTGCCCACTTGACATCCAGTTGCATCCAGATAAACGAAGAAGCTTCCTTAGTGCTGCTAGTGCAGTCGTCTTGCTGTTAGCAGGGGTCTAAAAATATCAAATATCTATGAATTGGTTAGGTTAGTAATAACATACCTTTATTTCCATTTGAGATCTGACAGTAGATCCAGCCTGGGAAATGCATCTCACAACTTCTTCGAGTTCTTTTGTGTTCAGCTTGGCACTTAATTGACACCACAGGTCAGCATTAGAAGATGCTTCTGGTATTTTAGCACCTTTAGTATATGACATGTGAGAGAGCAAATTCTAGGGACAACATAAGTTTCATTCCATATATACAATAAGTGCTTACCTCAATGGCATTCACAGTTGTATGCAAAACTGTAGTGTCCTCCTAAATTGGCGTCAATGGATAGTCCACATATTCTAGTGAAGGTGATAGGGCTGATGAAATAGGCTAACATTTAATTTTGTCAGTAATTGAAGCTATACAAAAAGTATGATATCACCTCAGTGATAAGGTCCACTGTATCAAAGACAGATTTAGTTGCAAGAGAGAGAGAAGATACAATAGCTGTACTGGGTACGTTGTGTCCTTCTTTAGATTGACTAGGCTCAGATGATTTAACCAAGGGTTCTTATAGGTTTTGCACGATGCAACTATAGGGTATTTTGCTGTCATTGGTTGCTATATCTTGATGATAGGTGTAATGACAGTAAGTCTAAGTTTTGACGGGTGCCAAGTAACGTTTTCATACTTCTTTCACTGTAAATTCCCTTAGTTTGATTTCAGTCCTCCCTTCTGGTATACCAATGAAATGCTACTATTCTCCACTGGCTCTTGCAAAGGGCTCCACCATATTCTCAGGTAATTTACCCAGGTAACTGGTTGACACACCATATAGGTGTTCTTCAGTAGCACGAGTATAGCTAGCCTATAGGCTGGATCCTTATTGTCAAGCGACATAGTGAGTTTGTCCAGCTTTGGGCAATGGGCATGCCTTATACAAACCAATAGTTGGTGATAATCCTGAACTCCAATGCATATGTCCATCATCTTGAGTGAAGTAACCCTTAACACACCTGATAGGTCTTTTGTTGTAAACAAGTGGTCAAATTTGACAAAGAGATTTGTTCTCCACAGTGTCAATAAGTTATGTCGTCTAGGAAACAGAATAGAAACAATTTGCTCTACAAATAGATGAGTCTGGAATACGACGACTTTTGTTATTTCCTAACAAAATGCATCGAGTATGTGAGGGATCAAAGTATCATGAGCCTTGATAGCTGATGTCTTTGAATACTGGGCCATGATGGCCATATATCATCCTATTATATATAGTCCTTGAGTCTGACTTGATATGTTCCTTATCTGCATGCATGTTACCTCAGTGTCTCGACTCAGTGAGCCTGCTCCTACTGTAAAAGCTGCCATGAACTTGAGTAGAAAGCCAGTATATTCAACCAACCAAGACTGCATTCAACCAAGATTAAACAATGGCACTCCATCAGGTGCCAAGGCAGTAACAAATTCGCTCCTCAAGTGTGGCTTGTCCAATATAAGGTCCAATAAATAGTAACGGTTGTAATGCCTGTCATTCCTAAAGTTACTAACAAAGCCATATCCAGGGGTCGTGTTTGTTAAATCATCAATGACATAGCCTCAAATCTGTCTTCATTTGCCAAAGGTAATTTTTTCAAACTGTTTGTATACCAAATGCATTAATTCCTGAACCAGGCTACGGAACATATGCACTGTGATTAAAGAGCTATACCATATAAACTCCATATTCTTATTGTCATACCATATGAAGACTAGAAAGGAAGGGGTAGAGAAAGCAATTTTGGATGCTAAGTGTTGCAGCAAACACAAACTGTGGAAGGTAGAGTCATTCCTCTTATAGTGCCATCTCTCCAAGTTATGATGTCTTTTGTGGACAATTGCAGTTTCCACATTGCCTATATGCAAGCTCACAAGAAATATAGTCTGCATATAGTAAGTCATTTTGACAATAATTGGAGTAACTTCTATTGCTTGGGCCTAACTGTGGTCTACCTTGATAGAGATAAGGATGATGAAGTATATTGTTGGATCCTATATATTAGTGCTATCGCCATAGTAGGGATCCCAGGTTCAAAAATAACAGGAACTTCATTAAGTTCTCTTTGTCAACTCAGACTTGAAGAGTGATTAAGTCATCTAGGCTAAGTTGCTATATTATCCTTGCTACAAATTGTGGTTCTCTGTCTAATATAATGCTCTTAGGTAGACTATATAATTTTCATATATTATTCCTGAACAACTGTGCTAATTCCTCCACTGACGTCTTCTCTATAGTAGGTATAAAGTATACTATTTTGGTTAATTAATCCACAACTACTAGAATAGAGTCATATCCTTGTACTAAAGGCAACTTGGTAATAAAATCTGCTAATATATATATCCAAGGTTTTTCCAGAATAAAATTTGGCATTAGCTTACTATTACAAATGGTTACTTACTTGATTTGTGATTAATGAGTTGATATTCAAAAGTGCTTAATAAGCAAAGTTAGACAGTGACAAGAGATGTTGTTAAGTCTGAGGTCTAATTCTCAGACTATCACAAAAGGTCACTTACTAATTTGTGATGGAGGTTTTGATACTTAAATAGTTCAAAAAAGCAAAGTTTAGATAATAACAAAAGATGTTGTTTAGTCTGAGGTCTAATCCTCAAACAGGAAGTCCTTATATATAGGAAAGTAATAGTCTATGCACTAGGATAGATCATCATATGTATAATGATTGACCTCATTGACTCCAGGTATTCTATACATAGACTGCTTCTTTGTTTCATATCACTTTATACATCTAATGGATCAGTCAGTGCCTCTGTCACAATTAAAGCCCTTAAGAAGACCTTTCAATCAATACCAGTTATGTTTCGAGGTCAAGATATTAAGCAGATCAACTAATAACCACCATGTTAATATTTATTAAATTGCTAATATCAACTATGTATGTGAGACCAAATATGGGATGATAGCAGCTGACTCAGAACTGACCAAGCAGCTTTTTTCACACACTCTCTTGAAAAATTCCATAAAAATTCAAATAAATTCAAATAAATTCAAATAAATTGAGAAAACTTTGGAAGAAATTAATGACTGACTTTCTCTTTTCTCTCCTTATTTAAACATATTTTGATGAAATATTCAATTATCACAATTCTCTTCTTTTCATAATTCA
>Ga0153960_1000226_pt1 | contig 12057 bp, 7 predicted proteins | sample TSFL044MetaG_FD_102274 | JGI IMG/M metagenome (GOLD analysis project Ga0153960, IMG submission 102274) | Attine ant fungus gardens microbial communities from Florida, USA - TSFL044 MetaG | ecosystem: Host-associated > Fungi > Mycelium > Unclassified | place: USA: Florida, Withalacochee...
TTAGTTCGTAGATTAAAGTCATTTACGTCTTTTCCTTGTCCTATCCTCATTCCTACCAATCTATACCACTCCTCTCCGAGACTCCTGGCAACAATTCAGTCCTCCTGAAATACGCAACCACACGCGCAACAGTAGATCGAGGCACAGCGCACGAGCTGAGGCCAAGGTTGTTTCCCTACCTTTGTTGTCAATTCTCTTCCACTCCGGAGCAACTCCGTCCCAATCCGGGTCACTCCACTCCCGATCCGCATGTCCCTGACAAGTTGTATAAGTAGTGTAGAGAAATCTAACAAGAACTCTATTGAGTTCTCCTTGTCAAATGCTGATAAAGGAGCAGTTGGCTTAATTCTGGCTTTGGAGTTAGCTAGTCTGACACATACAGGAATGCTTTCCCCCAGTATTTCAGGCTCAAACCAGCAGAATGCAACATATATCTGACCATCTCAAATATAATGGCTATAGCTCTTTCAACAATACTATTTTGCTAAGAGAGGTAAGGTAGTGTCGTTTCATGAATAATACCATTCCGCTGACAGAATTTGTTCATAGTCGAGTTGATAAACTCCGAACTATTATCACTTCGCAGTCTTTTAACCTTGAGTCCAGACTAACGTTCCAACATAGCAATCACATTCCTGACAGCACCTCCAGCTTCCTCCTTTGACTTCAAAAGACATCCAACAGGGTATCGGCAACTGACTTCAACAATAACAAGAGTATAGACATAGCCATCCTAGGTGGGTACTGATATTGGGCCTGTTAAATCCATGACAACCAATTCCATCTTGCCATATTTCATGTTGCTAGTACCAGGCATGGGTTTCTGGTGAGATTTTCCATGGGCACAGCCAGTACAAACATGATCATAATCATTAGGTGCTGTGAGATCAAGTCTGTTAACAAAGCCCTTCCATTGCATCAAGTCAATTGTTCTAGGACCAATATGTCTCATTCAATGATGCCAAAGCCTCATAGACCCTTCATGAACAGAAAATGCAGCTCGATCAGTATCTTCGGCACAAGTGATGAAGTATAGAAAACCACCAGTGTTCTTGAGAACAGCATGGAATAACTCTTGACTACCAAGGGAGACGACAACCCCATCACTTTGGGTAGAGTAAGAGGTTCCTTCACGTTGTAAAACACCTAAGCTGACTAGATTTGCACCTAGGGAAGGGATATGAAGGACATTTCAGAGTGTAACCAGGGTAATTTGACCAGATAGAAGCTTGGCTCGGAAGGAAACTGATCTATGACCAACAACAGGTGTGTGATTAAGACCACCAACAGTCACCAACTAACCATTATTAGTCTCAGTATAGCTGATGAAACACTCTCGTTCAGAGAACATATGAGAGGATGCTCTACTATCAAGAAGAAGGCCTCGTAAACCCAAACCAGTATTATTCATCACCATCCACACCATTCCAACTTCTCTGTTATCTCCCACTAATTGAGACGACTCTATAGCCAAGTTTGCTAATCTGCCTCCACTATCTCCACTTGAACCACCTTTTTTTTCTTTTTGAGGACACATTGGACTCCAATGACCTTTCTGACCACAGATGCAACATATATATCATCAGGTTTTGGGTTAAAGGTCTTCTTTTTGAATGTCTTCTTCTTTCTACTAGCATTACTATGGTTCAAAGCTTCCTGTGACTTAGTAACAAGTGCCAGATGCTCAGTCTTCCCCTTATTTCGAGTCATGCGATCATAAAGGCCATTCAAGCTCATCGTTGCTTGAGATAGAGTAAGACTTGACCCTTTTTCGATAAGAGATGTCTTGAGAACATTCCACTCAACATTGTCGTTAGGAAGTGAGTGAAAAATAGCATAGGCAAGCATCATATCATCCATGGTGCCCTTTCCTTTGACAATCTGACAATGAATATCAATTATCCTTCCAATGTGGTCAGGCATAGGGGTAACACCATTCCAATTCATGCTCCAGATCTCCTCCACAAGTGCGTAAACATTAAGGCTTTGTCAGTCTTTGACATTGATCTGATGAAGAGTATCCCAGATCTCCTTTGATGTAAACAAGTTTGCAATATGACCAGACTGAGTGGAATCAATAGAACCATTCAGTAACCCCATAGCAGCGCTATCCATTCACAACCAGGTTTTGTACTGCTCTTGGTCTTCTTTCCAACTCTTATATTCCTTTGATGTTCTATCAGCCAAAGGGGGAGTAGATTTGACAACTGTGGGCATATCTTCTTCACCATTGACATAGAGCCATAAAAAACATGATTGAAGAGCAGACTTTATGCTAGCAGCCCAAGAGTTATAGTTGGAGCCATTTAGTTTTGGGAAATGGAGAGTGTTGGACATATTGATGTTAGCTTCAAGGGTGGGGCCCATAACCTCTCAAGAGGTATAGGCAGAGGAGCGAATGTGCGCGTATGAACCTCAACAATCAACAGGACGATGCCTGAAGTCCGAACAAAATGAATCAATATATTAATGTGAAAATGTCCATATACACACCTGAAGTCCAAACAAAATGAGTTGAACTTCAGCTAAATGGTGAGTACATTTATATATGGCTAAAAAGAATTTCGATGACTAATAGTAAATTTTTGTGATGGAATGGAAGTAAAACAAAAACTAGCCACAGAACTGGCTATTAAAGGAATTCCAAGCCGGTCTCGAATTGCACCCTTCAACACGTTGTACTGTTCCCTACATATATATCCAGTAACCCCAACACCCTTGAAAATTTCTTCATATGAAGACTAGATTCATCTCAAATGCACTTCACTCTGTTTGGTATTTTTCAGGCAAAAGATGAGAATGAGAGAATATGAGAAACAAAAATATACTCGCCATCAAAATTAGTGTACACGTGTCACTAGGAATGAGAGAAGCAGACACAAGGGATGACATGAGCTGTTTTGTTGGGTTCACGAGCATGGCATGTGAGATTGATTTCTTATAGATAAGCAGATTGTGTAGATGAGATGATTGAATTCACTATATGATACCACTCTAACCCATGCGCTCATATACTCACAGTGTCTCTTTCATTGACATCTGGGAGTCAATCGATGGCAATCTTACAATCCCTATCATGGAAGGATGACAACTTGATGTTTCTTGGAGATGGGTCGAACAACAATCTATGGAGATGAGAATGTATCAGAGATTGAACAAGACATTTCCCTTGCTAACATACTTGTCATCCTTCCTGTATAGGTTCTCTAATCCAGTGACTTTGATGGTACGGACTGTGGGGTTTGATATCTGATTCAGGTGATACCAACTCATTTCCTGGTTCCAACTGTGGTCTAGGTAAAATTGGAGCAAGTGTTTGTCAAGGGCATGTACATCCCACTCATTTGATGTCATAGTGGCAGTAAGAGGAACAGGGCAAGCTCAGTCAAGATGCCAAGTATTTCTACTGTTCTGCTATCAGCACCACTCCTTTCACAGTTACCCAGGTGGTAAAGAATCAGATAGAGCAAAAAATACGATTGGTCCTACTTACCTGAATGTGTGAGTCTGAAAAGAATCTGACCATGCTTTGAGAATAAACTGACTAATGGGTTCAACAAGAAAAAGCACTTGCAACGGTTCCTGCACTAACAGCTTTGCTATACTTCTGATATGTCTAGATGCAGATTTTCGAGTTCCCACTCATTGTCATTCGTGAGGGAGTGGCAGCTGCTTTGGTGATTGGTTGTGTCATGATTGTGTTTCTGCTCTCATCCCTCAAAATAATGGCAACAAACATGCAATCTACTGTGAAACAAGTAATCTCGGTTCTCAGTAAGCATTTCATCGAACCAATCCATTCATTAGTAGACTTATTGCATTTACTTTTAGAGCTCATCGGGACAGTTGATGATCAAGTTTCACAACCACTTATCATCAAATATTCTCAAAAGATGAATGTTCCCCTTCAAAACCTCAAACATAGATTTAATAACAGAAAAAAGATGGAACAGAAGCTAAAGCTGGACCAGAGTGGATGGTGAGATGAGCTTTAAGTGTGCATGCAATCTTACATACTGATGCAGTGTAGTATTTTTGAGGAAGGAAATGACCTGAATATTGAAATCTACAAAAAACATTCTCTCCAACTAGAGATCAAGACTCAAAGGACAAATTCTTGTGCAAAGCTAGCACCCAGTTTGATGATTTATGGAAACATCTGGTCTTGGAATTACAAAAGGAAGCCAAATGTGAGTTGGTCTTTGTCTTAGTCACTTCCAATATACTCAGAGTGTTGGAATTTGGATATCATGCAAGCCTGCGTGATGCATGTGACTCCTTATTGTTCTATGTCTAATTGTTTTATGTAGTATAAATAGTTGAGATAGTAATAAGGAATGTTACATATTTGCAATGAATTTCCCCCATTGTTGTATCAATTGTTTTCTCCCCAAATTCAACACAGAGTACCTTAGCTAACCTCAAGGTGGAATTTGATGGTCCAGGATTACAGCTGGGCTCATTGCCAAGGTATGCTATCTACTTTGCTAGTGAGCTTGTTATGGTATGTAAAGGTGGACAGATTGAACTCACAATCATTTCATCTATTTTTATATTACAGATAAGCTGTGCTTTTACTTTTTAATTTCTTTCTGATACCTTCACTTCCTTCTTCCTCCCACAAACTCTTTAGCATGCAATTGAGACCTCTTTCAACCTTTTTGCTTGTCTATCACAAATAGTTACTTACTTAATTTGTGATTGAGAAGGTGATCTTTAAAAAGGCTCAAAAAGTGAAGTTAGACAATGACAAAAGATGTTGTTAAGTCTGAGGTCTAATCCTCAGACTATGAGTCCTTATATACAGAAAAGTGATGGTCTGTGTACTAGGACAGAGCATCACATGCTACTACCTATTGTTCTACATATGGTAGTGCCTTTGTACTTAAAATAGTGATAAATTAACCATATGGAGGCTGTCCTTTGTTCTAAGAAAAGGACAGATGACTATCTATGGATAATTAATGAAGTCCATGTGCAAACATTGAGGCCTTCATATCTCCACGGATACTGATTGCCTTGGTGCTGTTTTAGGCTCATTCTGAGCGGTATGAAGAGGGCTTCTCTGATGCCTAAAAGCAAAGCATAGATCGTGGTGGTTTCTGAGATATTGGTGTTTTAATAAATGGTACCATAGTGGTTACCAGTTGATCTGCCTAATATCTCAGCCATTATTGATCACCTCAAGACATGACTAGTATCTATTGAAAGTTTTTTAAGGGCTTTCTGTAGCCATTGAGACTGTGAGAATCGATGAAGAATTGATGGAGATATGGCCAAATGAAGTTTGTAACAAAGATACTTCATAATTGTTATTTTCTAGCCTGTCAATCCCTACAATCTACAGGGAAATACCTTAATGTGTAGCATATTGGTTTACTTATCCTCATTGACAATTAAATTATAGATAGCATGATAACAAATATATACTAAAGATCATCTCTACTACTTGCTGATCAAAAGGTATTGGTTATATTACAATATGGCAAGTACTAGTCTCAAACCAACTGTATGTTCTTTATATCATGAGTTACCTCAATCATAACAAAAAGAATTATAAATAAGATGACATAGAAGGAAGTTGAACTGCCAACCTCTTAGATAGTTGTAGATTAGATCAAAGTAAATCTAGACAAATAGTAAAACTATATAAGTAGTTGAGCAATTGATCAGAGAACTTCATAACCTCTGTTCATCTTTAACTACTATCATCTCCCCCTTGAGGCCATGATGGCTTCTGGGGGGACCTCTATTCTACTGAACCCCTACCACTAATATCATTATGATTTCACCTTTCATCTTTATGTCTGCTTCATTTGTTTGTCTGACTTGTGATCATTGTGACACATATTGGATGTATTGTACCAGTTGAGGCTCTTGTTGGTGGAGCTTTTCTTGCTTTAGTCCCCTAGAGAGCAGCATCCAAAACGCAGATGGTAATCCAAAAGGATTGTGCCAAGTTAACACTGCTGTCCAGGTAGTTTTGAAATCCCTTAATCAAAAACCCAATGGTAGAGCCCCAATGCTCAAAACATAGATGGGCTGCCTTCACTTTACCTTTACCATTACAGAAAGTCATATAGGTTGGGCTTTCATGAAGAATGGGGAACGTGCCATTGATAGAATAAACTGATACAGGCCCTTTTCATAAAGCTTTGGCTCACTGAAAAGGGGTCTGACTGGAGTACCTGTTTCAGTGTCTGTTTACAAGTGTTATGTGTGAGGAGAGTTGGTCTGGTTGCAAGGTATGGGAGACTAGGGGAAGGATTGAGATGTTGGCAGGAGCATATTTTGGACACTAGTATCTGTTATTTAGTATATAATTTCTCTTCCTAGGCTACTGACTACAGTTGGGGTCTGGGAGGCACACTTACAACATGTACTAGGAGTGTGTAGCTACCTTTTACATAGTGCTGCCATGGCCTGCCTATGTGCTCTATGTAATAAATTGATGATTAAAAAAAAAAGATTAGAGAACTTTATTGAGTTCTCTTTGTAACCCTCAAAGAACTTGCCTCTAAATCAACTCAACTTGAGTTGCATAACACCTCACTTACTTGGCTAGTACAACCAAAATTGGATACAGGGCTGATATGTAGCATGAAATATAATTGCTGTCATAAACAAAAAATCAATTGTCCAAGTCCATCCATTACTTTTGCAGTACTGAATTCTTGGTAAATTCAATTGTTGAAATGCTAAAAAAAAGGCAATAGGAAGATACTTATTTTAACCCCAGCTCACTTTTAAGGTATAAGGAACAAAAGAATGAATCATAATACTTCTAATGCTTATATGGTAGGAGAATCTTTCCATCTTGACACTTGAAGTATTTGCTGTTGGTATTAGCTCCTTCTTATCTTCTACCTCTCAGTTAATCAGAATTGGATATGGCTGTTATATTTGTTGTGAGACCTGTTTTGGGCCTAATAATATATCCTCTTAAGTAATTTCCAGGAGTTCTGTATCTTGAGTATTGGCAGACAGTGACCTCATATGATAGGGTACTAATACAATGAGTTGCAATGAGTGATCAGATATATAACAACACAATGTGATCAAAGACTACACTATAGGACTAGTAACACAATGCCATTATTAATCATATAGAGCATAGTCCTGAGCAAAACTGATCTCTTGCTTTGTCAGCTTGACTGAAAGTTAGATAGGAACTGGTAGGTTGTATATTTTATATAGAACTGAGCCTATAATAGGTATCAAAAGTGATATAATATTTCTCACATAAAATCAGAATACAGGTCTTAAATCAATGATGACTAAAGTCTGTTATTTCACTGATACACAACACACATGCAACACTTATAGCTATTAGTGACTGACACTTAACCTTAAGTTGAGGTAACTTAGAATTAGAGTACTTCAGGATTAGAAGAGAACTTGATATTCTATACTATACAGTTTAGACTATTTGTCCTTGTTTAATCTACAAGTGTCTCTAAGTCACCAGTTCAATCCTAGTCTATGTCATATTCCTTTAGGTCATGGTCAAGGTGACTCATGACAATAGCCAGTACAGCATCTGTTACAAACTTCATTTGGACCTATCTCTACTAGTTCTTTGGTTATTTTTATGGTTTTAATAGCTCTAGGAAGCCCTTAATAAGACCTTTTGATCAATGCCAGTCATGTCTCAAGGCAATCAATGTTGGTTGAGATATCAGGCAAATCAGTAGGTAACTACCATGGTACCATTTATTAAATTGCTGATATCTCAGAAACTACCATGATCAATGATTTGCTTCTAGACTTAGAAGAAGCTCTCTTTATACTGCTCTAAAAGAACCTCAAGACAATCAGTATCAGTGGAGATATGAAGTCCTTAGTGTTTGTACATGAACTTGATCAAATTACCTATAAATAATCATCTGCATTTTCTTAGAACAAAAAACAGCCTCCATATGGTTAAGTTATTGTATTTTTAAGTACAAAGGCACTATCATATGTAGAATAATAGGTAGTAGCATATAATAATTTATTCTAGTGCACAGACTATCATAATTCTGTATATAAGGACTTCTTGTCTAAGGATTAGACCTCAAACTTAACAACATCTTTTGTCACTGTCTAAACTTTGCTTATAAGCCCTTTTGAGCTCTAGCATTTATAACCACAAATTAGTAAGTGACAATTTGTGATAGACACCAGGGTCCTAATCAAGTTCTGAATGGAGTTCTGAGTCAAGTTCTGATCCACAGAAGATAAGAGCCACTGCTTGGTCTAAGCTGATGAAAGAGACAAAGTGTATAAGAGAGGCTCTTAGAGCATTATACCCAAAATTCGATAGTGCAAACAACTGATTATTAAAGCAGATCTGTAGGGGAAATAAAGATACCTTTAACAACTAGGAAGTCCTGATTGCTAGTGTACAGAATTGTGCTAGTTAGTTGCCAAAAACAAAAAGTTATATAGATTCATGGCTTTAAAATCCACTAGAGAAGAATAGTATATTTCAAGTCATTCTAAGAATGATCTTCTCCACACAATTCTATAGGGATAAACCAATTCAACAAATGCTTCAAGAAATTCACAATGCTAGTTATGCAGTTGCAAAATGACCTCCTAGCACTGATAGAGATTGAAATCTAACAAGGGTAAATAAAATAGGTCTATTACAAATGGTCACTTACTTGATTTGTGATTGAGAAGGTGATCTTTAAAAAGGCTTAAAATGCAAAGATAGACAGTGACAAAAGATATTGTTAAGTCTGAGGTCTAATCCTTAGACAGGAAGTCCTTATATACAGAAAAGTGATGGTCTGTGTACTAGGATAGATCATCACATGCTACTACCTATTGTTCTACATATGGTAATACCTTTGTACTTGAAATAGAGATAACTTAACCATATAAAGTCTGTCCTTTGTTCTAAGAAAAGACAGATGACTATCTATGGGTAATTAATTAAGTCTATATACAAACATTGAGGACTTCATATCTCCACTAATATTAATTGCCTTGGCATTGTTTTAGGCTCATTCTAAGCAGTATAAAGAGAGGATATTGGCAATTTAATATGTGGTACCATAATGGTTACCTACTGATTTGCTCAATAGCTCAGCCAATATTGATTGCCTTGAGACATGACTGGTATTAATAGAAAGGTCTTTTCAAGGGCTTTCTGGTGCTATTGATACTGTGAGAAACGTCAAAGAATTGGTTGAGATATGGCCAAATGAAGTTTGTGACAAGGTCAGAGAGATGAAATCTCCAAGCTGCTTTACAGTTGTGTGCAAACAAGTAGGCATAGGGGAGGTAAATCAAATAATAGAGAGCTTACAAAGGGGAATAATAAAGAATATCCAATAGAAACCTAGAAAATAGAAATAGGATTAGTGTCTACTTAAGAGTATTCTTACCAATTAGGATCTCAAAGGCATGTGTTCATCTCACACTGTAATACTACTCTTCTCAATCTAGTCTAGCAGTCTAGCTCACTGTTGATATAGCAATACTGCCTAGAACTCCCAGGCCCTCATATAAGCTTTGCTTCAGCTAACTGTACAACTAGAAGCCTTTGAAAATACATAGCAAGTGGTTAGCTTCTAGTTGAGTGAATGTCTGAGTCCTCTCATGGCTTGATCTTTCTCCAGGGATATTTTATAGAGTTTTTATGGAAGAAAACAAATAAAAGAAAACCTCAATCACTCAAATATGATGAAGTTTATCCTTTACCTTTCATCATTACTCCTTCTCTATTTCTAGCATTCCAAATAACATTCTCTGAATGTTATCTTTATTCTTGTTATTCATATTAAATTCTTTCTCTTGTCTCATTATGTTCCAGAATGAGAGACATATGCAGAAATACCTGAAACATGTCTATTCTTAGGTAAATAATCATACACTTGTATTGTACATAAAGTGTTTGTTGTGTAAGCCCTAAGACCAGTCGCTTCTATCTGGTCTTAGTTTGGTCCAGTACTTCTTAAGTTTCAAAGACATACCTGTGCATTCTATCTGTTAAAATAGCTATTAGGCTCTAGAGCAACAGAGAGAGAGATGATAGAGGAATAATGTTCTAATATTCCTTCTGTGTCCTAGAGTATCTTATTAGGATTACAAATCAAAGATACAACAAAAGAAAAGAAATAAAAGAAACTTCTAAATTTCTAAAGATGGTAAGAGAGAAATGATGAGGACATTTCTTATCCAATCACACAGCTATGACTCTTTACTTCTCTAATCTTACTCTTGGCATTCTTTCTAGGGTGGTGTAATAGTTCTTGAGTCTCTTTATGACTGATAAAGAGTGATGTCAATCTTGAGTTAGTCTTGAAAACATCACAATTATAAGCTTTCAATAATTTATCCAACTGCTCTTGAGCATGTTGTGTCACAGAAAAAGTGACTACTAAATAGTGTCATGGAGGTATAACAAAATACCTGTTCAAATGAACTACATAAATAGCTAGACCCTTGTTAGCAAGTAGCCTTGCTAACATTACCCTTTTGGTGTAGTGGTAAACCATACAGTATGTGACTACTGGTCCATAGCACAACTGTGATATGTTGTCTTCATTAATTCTCTCTTCTACCTCTCTACCTGACTTCTCTACTTTTTTTTTTACTTCTTCTATACCTTATCATATCTTTACAAGTCTCAGTCTTTTTCTGTTAGTTTACAATATAGCCCTCAAGAGGACTTGTCTTTCCAGTTCTAGTTATATTTAACTATCAGAAACAATAGCTATAGTCTCTGGTAACTAGTCTCTCTAAGGGTTGACAGCTACTAAGATGCAACATCATTCTCACAAGTAAAATTCCTAAGGTTTTACTGCTCTTGAGAGCACTCTAGAAAGGAGTTCTGTTATGAATCTAATATGTAATGCCTTGGGTAGGTTCTATGAGGTCCATATAGTAGTAGTTACAGCCACTATTCTGCCACTTGAGTGATATACATAAGTCCACAACTGGACTTCTAGTGGTTATCTCTAGGAAGTTAGATTTTTTTTTCAAGCTGGCTTATAGCTTAATTATTGTGAAAAATATCACCTCTATTATTTAAAAAGGCTATCCAGCATAACAGTGCCCTCTAACTGTTAGAAGGATGAAGAGCAGCAATTACAGTGGGGACAAATGATGGCCCACTCATTGGGTTATCCAACAGATAAGAATAGACGACCTGATAGGGAAGAGAGATCTCAAGAGAAGCAGAGATGTTCATGATGTGGCAGTTGAGATGAAGAAGCCCTGCGCTTAGGTAAGCATGACCTGTATATTAGATACAGTAATACACAGTACAATAATTATTTTAATTTAACACTAACTTTACATAGCACTTGGTCTAGCCTAATGTTCAGAAGAGTGCTCCTATTCTCTATCTTTGTTCTCCTAATATAAGAGGTCTTCCATTGACCACACTACATGATATTTTCCTTTACTTCCAATGCAAAATATCTGGACCTCTGCCAATGACTGAGACTGTGGCAGTCCATATTGCTGCCTAGAATCTTTGTTCTAGAATGGATAAAGCTTTTGAGAATAAAACATTATGTAAAAAGCTTTCAATAAATGTGTTAGTAGTATTCTTGAGAAGAGCAAGGTAGAATACCCCTTGAGACCTACTCTTTTTGGCCATTACAGCAAGATTAATTGGTGTATTCAGAAAGCTAATGTACCAATAGCACTGTATAAGGATAAGCTGAAATTTGGACATAGAGGGTCTAATACATATATACAAATTACTTGCTATTACAACCTCTTTGTAGGAGTTCTTACTATCTACTAAAAGGGGGAAAAGAGAATTTAGCTGTGACAAGAAAGTAAAAATAGTGGTGACAGTCCTCAATTGTGTGCTAAAGGGTTTGTGAGGAGAAGAAGGAAGTGGGAGTATCAGAAAGAAATTAAAATATAAAGCACAGTATGGGAAGGATAACAAGTTCAGAGGGGAAAGTGGTCTTTGATAGAGTAGTTGAGGGCAAAAGGGATAATATTCTTTTTTTTTTGTGTCATGTCACATTCTTGTGTACTCTAACTTATGTAATAGCTAGAGTGTTCTCTAGATAATTAAATAATTAAATGAGAAAAAAAAGCAAA
>Ga0153960_1000229_pt1 | contig 11963 bp, 10 predicted proteins | sample TSFL044MetaG_FD_102274 | JGI IMG/M metagenome (GOLD analysis project Ga0153960, IMG submission 102274) | Attine ant fungus gardens microbial communities from Florida, USA - TSFL044 MetaG | ecosystem: Host-associated > Fungi > Mycelium > Unclassified | place: USA: Florida, Withalacochee...
TGGAGGCAGTAGGTGTCCTGGGACCAGGACTAATCTCCTCCTCTTCACTTTCCTCCTCCTCAGAGGAAGAAGAGAGCTCAGGAGATACATTCCTAGAGACCTCAGTAGCTAAGACACTCCTGGAGGAGCGTCTGACAGTGCGATGAGCACGAGAGTGTCCTCTGGGATGAACGTGTTTACCAGCTCTAGAGCTGGCACAAGAAATAAGGTTGAGTGAGTCTGGAAACTCACCAACACTAGTAGGAGTAGCCTGGGGACCAGGGGGACGAGCATTGGTAGCAGATGATTTATTCTGAATATTCGATTTAACCATAGTGATGGTTAGAGGGAAAGGAAGAGGCGATAATAATAATGAATCCTATATATATTTTTGGAGTGCAGTTTCTGTTGCACTGACTAGATTACTTATATTCCACTTTGCAGTTTTTGTTACAGTCTAATACTCAAACTTAAAGCAATTTTTGTTGCAAAGTCCACACACACTGGTATTCTTACAAAGTTCTCTCGTGCAACATCCAATACTTGTATTCTAGTTCATCAACTATTCTCACTCACATCCATTTTATACCCACAGAAAATGAAATAAAATTCAAGAAAAAACATTACAAAATTCTGGTACCAACAGAATACGCGACTGGAGAAAAACTACTACTTTCTTTTTTCACACCCTCCATTTCATTTTCTTCTTCACCCTTCAATTTGGCTATCTTTTTCTCCCTCTGTTTTCCTTTTTCCCTGTCTTCCTGTACTTCTGTCTCCTCTTCCTCAGACGTTGGCCACGAAAACTGTTCATCCTCAGAATCCTAGCTCTCTATGCTAGCCAGTTTCTCCAATGCTACCGCGATTCTCCAAATATCTTTTCTCAATCCTCTTAGCTTACTCAATTCCTCCAACTTTCTCGATATTTCTGCCTTCTACTCTGCATCTGTCTATTGCTTCAATCTCCTTGCTTTTGACCTCCAGACCATTTCTGCCTTAGCTTTTGCTTGTGCCTTGTCTGTGTTGAAAGGTTTACAGGCAGCCTTGGCCTTGGTACAAGAAGTGCATGAAGTTGCATAACTACAAATAATTAGCAGAGAGAGAAAAAATTCAAACAAATACTTACAGCAAATTTTAAGGAATACAAAGTATCCCAAAGTCTGTACACCTCTCATATGGACTTCCTTCACCAACACCTGACATTCCCATTTCTCTTGCCAACTCCTCATGTCATTGGCAAGCCTCTGGAGTTTCTTGTGGCAGATATCAAATGCATTGCTTTTTGGTCAAAGACAGAAGGTTGATTAAATTTATTTCCTCGTCAGAAGGAGGGTTTGTGAAAGGCAAGAAGGTCTTGGTCCAATTTTTACGCCATTGTTGTTCCATGGCAGCAACACGATCCATCTCTAGACAGTGAGCCAGATCCCTCTGGCATTCCTCTTCCTTCTATCATGCCTCTTCCTCTTCCTGTTTTTTCCATGCCTCTTCCTCCAATCATTTCCGCTCTACTATTTTCGCCTCTTTTTGGGCTTAGTGTTCAAGGTATTCCTTTTTTTCCTGCTGTCGAAGCAGGGTTTCTGTCTCAGCATGTTTTCTAGCTAACTCAGCCTCATAGAGCTCATTGTCAGAGTCAGAGAGGTTAAGATTCGAGGTAGACTTAAAGAACATGATGGTAAAAATTCAGGTTGAAAGTCCATGCTAAAGGATTTTTAAAATTAAAATTAGGTGATATTTAAATTGCTTATGCATGGAAGCTTCGAGGGCTCAGCCATAAAGGAGGGTACTGTCATATTCCAAAAATCTGACAATTATGTAATTTAATTCTCCTAATAACTCTTCTAAAAATAATTAGTAGGATAGCATAATAGACTACTCTCCTCCTATTCTGGGTTTCCTATAAGTACTGAGTAATTACAGTGTATTTGCTCAGTCTGTAAATTAATGTTATCTGGTCCTAACTCTCTTCCTATTTAATCTGGACTCCTAGTTCACTTCTTTAGGACCCTTTCTTTGATAACTTCTCTTTCTTCTGAAATACACGACTACTTCATGGCCGGAGACTGGGGTGCAATACATAAGTTGAAGCCAAGGTTGTTCATCAAAGTCGTACTCCACTCCAACATCTTCTACTTTCCGCCGGAGTTTTATACTATTGCTAAATACTATTCCTCTCTGGCATAGTACATTATTCTATTCTGGAGAGTACCTTTATATACTACTCCACTCCTTTGTTCCCACTGTAATTTCTGTCCTTAACACTATCCCAGATTAGGACTAACATGGGGCTAGTTAAATCCATGATAATAAGTCCTATATTAGAGTACTTGCTTAGAAAAGGAAAGATAATGGGATTTCCCATTTGCATAACTACTGCATAGGTGATTGAAGTCTTGAGGTGCTATAATGTTTAGTCCCTTGACTATTTGCTGACAAAGCATAGAGTTGATAGCCTAGGGGCTCAAATATCCTAATTGACAATGCTAGAGATATATACTTAGAGAACTGCTAGCTAGATAAGCTGTTTTACTCTCAAGAAAAACATACTAAACATGGTATAGTATTCTAGTGAACCTAGTAAGAAAGGCTCAGAACAATTCTTTGCTATCTCTAGAGAGTATAAGGCTATTATCTAAGCTCTTCACAGAAACTCCTTGACAATAGAGAGTACTAAGACTAATCAAATTTGTGCCAAGATAAGGAATATGCAGAACTTCATAGAGGATGATGTTAAGATAACTATTAGGGAATATAGCACTAAAGCAGACAAACCCTTAACTAATAACAAGAGCACAATTGTATTCTTTTATAGTTATAAATTTATTGACAAAATTTATATATGTTAAGAAGTACTGCTTGCTAGTAAATATATAAGCTATGGTACCACAGTCAAGGAGTATTCCAGTAGTAGAGAATGAGTCATAAGTTGCCATCAATATTTTACACACTTTACATTCTTCTAGAAATTGTAACTAATCAACAGCTAAATTTGTAAAACCACCAGATTAGTGAGTTCTTCCCTTGTTGCCTTTGCTGTTTGACTTATTGGTAGAGCATTTAGATACCCAAACTAGATCTACTTCCTCTTCTTTCGTTTCTCTTAGAATAACTCAAAGATAGTACTGACTTGGCCAACAAGAGCATTTGATCAGATTTGGATTTCTTCTTATTTTTATTTGCTTAATGATTGTATTTGGCATGATCATAAACAGATATGAGTTCAGTACTAAAGGGATCAAGGATAAGTGCTTTCTCTTTATCAAGGAGGTTTTGTTTGATAATATCCCAGATATTTGAGCAAAATAAAAAATAGAGGATAGCATAAATAACAAGAATATTGTTTAGTCTATGTCTAGCTTCAGTAATACAATACACTACCAAGCTACCTATTCCTATTATTTCTGCTAAGTACCAAGCATGGGTTTGCTCACAAAACAAATATATATAGTAGTTAGAATCTGATCTTGTTGTTGTAGGCTTGATACATGGAGCAATTAAATTCAAATAACAGAAACATATTCAGACAGCTACTACTTTAAAGGAAATATGGGATAAACTACATTAGCTCCATATTATACAAAGACAAGACATAAATGTCTACTATTATCTTTAGGAGCTATATCTTAAAAAGTAGAACAAATATACTTTTATATTAGATCATATTGGTTTCTTCTTGAACTTAAAGGCATTGATAAGAGAACTAGAAGGAGGTTTTAAAGGGAAAGATTGTTGATTATCAACAATGAACCAGAGGAGTCTTGTTTGTAGGGCTAACATCATGTTGTTTGACCAGGCATAATAATTGTGTTAGATGTACTCTAGACAGTCCTTCAGTAATATTCTGGTGATTGATTATTTAGTAGGTCACCTGACTTAATGTACAATTTCCTATGGACTTGAAGTTGACACTCTGTCACTTACAGTTGTCCATAGATAATAACTAGTTATTATTTCTTTCAATATAGTCACTTACAGTTGTCCACAGTATTACTGAGTTGCTAGGACCTTACAGCTATCACTATTACCTAGGTTCTAACAAATTGTTCTTATTCAACTTGGAAAAGTTCAGTATTGAGGACATGTTGTTTTTATAACCTATAAGAGAATATATATTGCACAACACATTCCTTTTTTCTCTCTAACCACCATTATGGTTAAATCAAATATTCAGAATAAATCTTATACTACCAATGCTCGTTCCCCTGGTCCCCAGGCTATATCTACTAGTGTTGGTGAGTCCCCAGACTCACTCAACCTTATTTCTCGTACTAGCTCTAGGGCTGGTAAACATATTTATCCCAGAGGATGCTCTCGTGCTTGTCGTACTATCAGACATTTCTTTAAGAGTGTCTCAGCTGCTAAGGTCTCTAGGAATGCATCTCCTAAGCCCTCTTCTTTCTCTGAGAAGAAGGAAAGTGAAAAGGAGGTCAGTCCTAGTCCCAGGACACCTACTGTCTCAAGGATCATTATAGGCAAGCTCTTTCACAGAATTGTCCCTTTTCAGCTCCCTACTGCTCTCTCTCTCTCTGCTCCTGAAGGAAAAACACATTCTATGAGTTGGGATGACCAAGTTTCTGCTGAAGAGAGCAGGGGCCTTGCCTCTGGGGTGACTTCTGCCCCCCAGGCCCCTTTGTCAACCAGTTTGATATTTTATGGCCTAAACCATGAAACAGCTGAGTCATCCTTCCAAGTAGAGGGTGGCAGTGCAGTGGCAGGCACCTGTGACATGACAGGTGACTGTGACAGCTTACCTCAGGTGTCACAACAAGTAACAAGTGACATTGTCATACCTAATGTCACATATGATTGTAACTTGTAGGATAGTAAACACTATATCACATTTTTGTCTGGTTACTTTGGCTATTTAGAAAATGATGCCAAAGTTCTCGCTTTGTCTATATTGCATATTACACACTTTATTCAGAAGCATTCCATTGGAAGCTGTCCAATTGAGTAGTTTCCTCCTATTTTGGGAGCAGGTTCCAAACTGTATTTGCAATAGGGTGGAATTGTTTTAAGGTCTCACCTCAGCTTGATTTTCCTTCACTTATAGAGGTAATGAGGACTCTTTATAGTCCTAACTTACCTCAGGAGCCGTCTCTGGATACTGAGATGGCAGTTGATCAACCAGTAGTAGAGGAAGCTCCCTTCACTACTGTTACTAACACAAAGCACAAGGGCAAGGGCAAAGTCTCTCCCTTTACTAACCTCTCTGCACCTTCCCAGAATGTGCCTACTCCTGCTCTGGTGGTATTAAGAGTACCTCCTTCATCTCCACCAGCTAAGACGACTACCACCAAGCCAACTCCCATGAAGGTGGTCACCAAACCCTAGGTACCCAAGCAGGCTTCTAAGTCCTTTGCCCAAGCAACATGTAGTGAAAACTCCCAGTCCACTCCAAGGTTTGTTCCGGCCTCTGCTCACCCAGAGTATGAGAGCCTTTTTCGTCCCTGCAATATATTTCCTGACCTTTCTATGGAGAAGGTCTTAGCCATGCACCAATCTAGCTTTGGTACTAGTGCCTCTCCAAACAGAGGAGGTGCAGTTCATTTTGGTGCCTCAAGGGCACCCAAGATGTGACAGCGATGAGGAGAATGACTTTCTCTCTTCTATCACTATGGGACTTTGTGCTCTCAACTTCTCCAGGCTGGATTCGGTCGACGATCTGGACTTGCTCTCTACAACAGTTTCTAGGGTAATCTCCAATGCATGGGATGCTAATGCTAGGAACATCACTGTTACCACTCGATCTAAGGAGTGGTGGAACGATGAGTGCAGAGATGCACTTGCAACTTATAGACGCACAGGAGCCAGAGAGGATTGGCGTCTGTTCTGCTTTACTACAAGATTTGCAAAACGGTCCTTCTTTGACGACAGGATTGCAGAGATTGCATCTACCAACAAACGCCCTTGGGACCTTATGAGCTAGGTCAAGCAGCGTAAGTTACCTGCAGTGGAGGCCATTCGGTACCAAGGTCTCCCCTGTAACTCTTTCCCTGACTTGTGGTATGCTCTTCACTCGTCTTACAATGCTACTGCTAATCGCTCAGTTGAGCTGTCTATTCTAGATGATGTTCCATGTCTGGCCCCTTGGCCATGGGTATCATTCTCTATACTAGAAATGTCTGAGGCCCTTAAGGCCTGTTCTAATGTTTCTGCTCTAGGTCCTGACCATATCACTTGGCGTTACCTCAAGAGTATCCTAGCTGACAGTATTTGTGCCTCCAGCATTCTCTTTCTTGCCAACTCTTGTATCATCCTGCAGCACTAGCCTTGACACTTCAAGGAATCGGTCTCTGTCATTATCCCTAAGCCTGGAAAACCAGCCTACGACACTCCCAAGGCTTTTCGGCCCATTGTTCTGCTCAACACCCTTGGCAAGCTCATTGAGAAGATGATTGCTAGGCGACTCCAGTTTGATGCTGTCAAGCACAGTGTCCTCTATCCCAACTAACTTGGTGGCATCGCTCAGAGGTCTACTGAAGACGCTGGTCTCTTTCTTACTCACTCTGGCTGGGCCAAGGGCCTCAAGACTAGTGTCGTTGCCTTTGACATTGCACAGTTCTTCCCTTCCCTTAATTACAGTATGCTTACTGTGATCCTTCGACACTCTGGCTTTGCAGACTGCTTAGTAGATTTCTTTTCTGACTATCTTGTAGGTAGATCAACCTAGTATGCCTGGAATTCCTTTCTCTCTCATGCCTGTGATACAGATGTTAGTGTGGGACAAAGCTCTGCTCTCTCTCCTATTCTCTTAGCATTCTATATTGTACCTCTTCTCTACTTCTTTGAACATTGAGCTCAGGCTCTCAACTTAGATACTTCCACTTTTTCTTATGTAAACGATGGTCTCTTGGTCTCCCAGGGAAAAATATATAACAAAACCCTGCCAGAGCTTACTAGTAGCTATAGTATAGTTTCAGACTTGATGGCATCCTTTGGCTTGGTCATGGAGCATGACAAGTCAGAAAATTTTCACTTTTCTAGAGTGCATAATGACTCCAACCCTAAGCTGGATCTCTCAGCAATTGGCACTCCCATTCTCAAACCCAAGACTTACTAGCAATACTTGGGCTTCTATTTTGATTGACGGCTTTTTTTCAAGGAACATGTTCAGTTCTATTCCACTAAGGCACTAACCACTGTCAAGGCAATGGGCATACTTGGCAACTCCACTCGAGGTCTCTTTCCTCTACAAAAGCGACTTCTCTATCGGTCCTGTATTGTTCCTATTGCCACTTATGGCTTCTGACTCTGGTACTTTTTTGGAGCTCCTACCAAGGCACAGGTCTCTCTTCTGGCAACCATGCAACGCAAGGCTGCTCTCTGGATCCTAGGTGCTTTTCGCACTTCTCCAACTGGTGAAATTGAGACTCTGGCAGGTCTTATTCCTATTCATCTCCATCTCAAGAAGCTGGCCAAGCAATCTTGCCTTAGGACTGCTACACTTTCTTCTCAGCATACACTACTCTCTTTTCTTAGTGCTCGCAACTCCAAGGGTGCTCATCCCTATCCACAGTCCCTTGCTCTTCTCACTGATGCATAGAGTGCTCGGCTGAAGAGCCCTCTTCTTGATACTGAAGCGTCATTTCTTAATCTTACAGAACGCTTCGATTCACTCTACCCTGAGATATGCCCAGGATATAGGTTGTTGGACAACTTTCCTGACCATGTCTTTTTCCATCCCTGTGACCGCTCCAATGGGCGTACTCACAAACTCCAGTTCAATGCCCTTGACTGACTTTGTCATGAGGTCTCCTCCGATCCATCAACACTTGTAGTCGCTACTGATGCAAGTGTGATTTCTCCCAGGAACATGCAGGCTGTTTCAGTTGCCCACTTCTGGAGACTAGGAGAATAGGTGTCGTCATCCAAGGCACCTGCAGGACGAGCTACAGCTCTAGATGCAGAGTTGTTTGCTATTCGACTTGGTGTTGTTAAGGCCACTTCCTTTGACGTTAAGTGCATTATTATCATCACTGATTCTCTTACTACAGCTAGGAGAGCAGTTGATGCTTCTGTTCACTCAGGCCAGGCCTACTCCCTTGCTATCGTCCAAGCTCTTAGGGGTTTCTTCACCAATCATCCTAATTGCTCCATTTACTTCTAGGACTGCCCAAGCAAGGCTCAATGGTCCCTTCACTTCTTGGCACATGAAGATGCTACTAGTACCAAGATTGCTGCTAGACGCCATCTAGCTACTTCGCTTGACGCTCTTCGATCTAAGAGTGCCACTGCCTGTCTCGACACATGGAGAACTTCCTTTGCTCGTCCTTTATCTCAGGGTCGCCACTTTCTCTTTCTCAAAGGTGGTATCAAGAACCTTCTCCAGCCCTCCTATACTAAAGGTGGGGGCTGGCTTCCATTTATTAGTGAGTTGGTTACCTTGTGTGCCAGGGCGACTCGAGCCATTCTCAATCATGCTCCCATTGGGGAGTTTAGACAGCGCTTTTTCCCTGCAGAGCATACCCAATGTTTGTGTGGCCATTGCCAGGTGGAAACACGTCTACACATCTTTGCCAACTGCCATCGGTTTGCCCACTTTCCCTTGACTGACCTAGTGCCAACCGTCAAGGACTTTGTCAAGTTCCTGAAGAAGCACCCTAGTGCCTTTGCCTTCCCTTCTCAGGATCGCCCATCCTCCGAGCCCCCTGAGCCTCCATGAGTATCTCACTTGGTTTCTCTTTTCTTTGTTCTGTAGATAGTTTCTCAGTCTTACCTCTCAGTTTCACTTAACTCTGTATTTTAGGCATGATAGGTCTCTTGACTTGGACATGTTATTCGAAGGTTGGTTACAAGCAACCTGTATTTAGTTCTCTCTCCTCTTAGGTTAGATTTCTTCTTTGATACTGATAGTATCTCTTGCCTGTGATAGGACAACCTGGTCCTTGAGGCTCATATAGGCTACTTGTTGTAGATAGTCTGCCGCAGACTATGATTGAGCACTGCGTTATAAATTTCTGAACAAAAAAAAAAAATTCATTATTATTATTATTATTTTTTATGGAGTGAATGCAGAGAAACAGAGTTGAGGAAGTGGAAAGAAGTCATTTTAGGATTGTAATAGTCCTGGTTTAGAGGGGTACTTGAGATAAAAGTCGTTCAATAATTCTTTGGCATGTTCTAGTTCTGTTGCTAGTAACCATTTGGAGTCGTTATTAGTATCTTTGTATCCCATCCATATAACTTTGTAGAGCAGTTTACATGCCCTCTGGTGGTCAATCTTGAAGTCGACTATCTTGGAAATTTCGTATTCTGGTTCTCCATCGATGATTACAGGTACCGGCAGAGGTTCAGAACACTGCTAAAAGTTGTTGGGTGTGGCTGGCTCGAGCATAGAGACATGGAACACAAGATGGACGGCTCTCATGGTGTCTGGAAGACAGAGTATGAAAGATTGTGGACTGGGTTGAGCAATTATCTCATATGGTCCAAGGTACTTTTTGGAGAGTTTTTTCGATAGGCGAGTTGTCTGGAAATACTGTGATCTCATGAATACTGATTGTCCGACTTTGAAGTCTAGTGGTTGTTGTCGATGTGAGTCAGTAAAGGATTGATATTGCTTTTGAGCTTTGGCAATTTCCTCTTTGAGTGTGCCTTGTATTTCATCAAGGTCAACTATGAATTCACGAATATAAGAGGAAGCTATATCTTGTTCTGGGTATACCATGAGGTTAGGGTAGTACCCTTTGTTGGTGAAGAATGGAGAGATACCAGTGGTAGTACTAGGAGCGTTATTGTAAGCAAATTCCACTAGTAGTAGTAGTTCCAACCAATTATCCTGTTGGTAGTTGCAGTATATGTGGAGATATTGTTCCAATGTCTGGTTAGTCTGTTCTGCTTGACTATTTGCCTCTGGGTGATATTTACTGGTAAAATGAAGTCTTATATCTAGGGTGGTACCTAGGGAGCGGAAGAAGTGAGAGACAAACTTGGAGCCACGGTCAGATATGACATGAGATGGAACTCTGTATTTTGAAAAGACATGAATGACGAAAAGGCATACTAATTCCACTAAAGTGATAGTGTCGTGAGTGGGAATGAATATGGCTTGTTTCAACAGGTAATCTACTATTACTAGGATGATGTCAAGGCCAGAGGGAGAAGGGAGTTTCTTGATGAAGTTTATAGAAATTGAATTCCATGGGTGTTCCAGGATAGGAAGTTGTTGAAGGGATCTATATGGTCTATGACGCTGTGGTTTGGATCTCATACAGATAACACAAGACTTACAAAACTTCTGTATGTCATCGCAGATGTTTGGCCAGATATAGTGTCTCCGTATTAGTCCCAGTGTCTTATTCTGGCCCAGATATCCTGCTAGAACATGGTCATGGTAATACTGGAGAACTCAGAGGTGTAAATTGGCATGATCTAGAACATACATTCTGTCATCAATTCTGAGGAAACCTACATTGTCCTTTGACCAATGTCCTTCTGGATGGAGTAAATGGTCAGAGATGGAAGAGTTGGAGGGAAGTGCTGCCAGAATTTCTGAGTGATGTTGTTTTTTATCTAGTATCGTAACTGCACGAAGTGTTAGAATGGTGAGAATGGTTGCTTGGAGAGATACTGCAATTTGTTCATGAGTAAAGACTGGATGAAAGTTATGAGGGTTCACTGAAACGTAGCCATTATTTCCCCTTTTTGGGTAGATGTCCCACCATCTAGTTAGAGCATCTGGTTTGGTACCAAGATGTTCGGGACGGAAACAAATTACAAGGTTAAATTGAGAGAGGTATTCTGACCATCTTGCTTGTCGGCATATTAGAATCTTGGTAGTTGAGAAATATTCCAAGTTCTTGTGATCTGTTACAACGTCGATTGGTGCAGCGGACCCTTCTAAATAGTATCACCAAGTTTTGAAGACTTCAAATATTACAAGTAATTCTTTGTCATGGACATTGTAGTTGAGCTCTAGAGCAGAGAATGTCCAGGAGTGGAAGGCTATGGGGTAGATCTCATTATCTTTAGTTGTAATGGAAAGAATAGCAGCAAGAGCATAGTCTGAGGCATTAGTTTCCACTATGAGCTATGCATTTGGCATCCAATGCATAAGGATAAGAGCAGAGGTGAAAGCTTGTTTTAGAGTATTGAATAACATTCTACATTTGTTGTCAAAATTCCAAGGAGTGTCTTTTCTAGTAAGATGAGTAAGTGAGATGACTATGTCTGAATAATTGAAAATAAAACATCTATAGAAGTTGGCGAATCCTAAGAAGGACTGAATATCCTTTATTTTCTTTGGTTCTGGCCATTCCTGAATGGTTTTCACTTTAGTATTGGACATAGTCAAGCCAGATAGTGATAGAACATAGCCTAGGTATTCCACAGAATTTGAATGGAATTCGCATTTTTCTGCCTTTGTGTATAATCCTGACTTTCAGAGTCATTTTAGTACTTCTTTGACATGGTTCCGGTGTTATGTAATGTCATCGGAGTAGATCAAAATGTCATCCAAGTAAACTACTATGCACATGTCAAGGAGATCAGAGAATACATTGTTCATAAAACGTTGGAAGCATTAGTTAGTCCAAATGGCATTACTGACCATTTGAAGGCTCCATAGCGGGTCCGGAAGGCGGTTTTCCATTTGTCTCCTTTGGCAATGCATACCACTTGGTCTGTATGTCGGAGGTCGATTTTGGTGTAAATACGAGCCTTGCTAGAAGAATCTAAGAGGTCGGTGATGAGAGGAAGTGGGTATCAGTCTTTTTTTGTGATTTTATTGAGTCTGCAGTGAAAGGGGCAAAAGGGAATTTAGCTGTGACTAGCAAGTAGAAAAGGGGGCGGTGACAGTTCCCAATTGCATGCTAAAGGGTTCATGGAGAGAAGGAAGAAGTGGGAGTATCAGAAAGAAATTAAAATATGAAGTGCAGCTTATCTGTAATGTAAAAATAGTTGAAATGATGGTAGGTTCAATCTAGATCTGCCTCGCATGGTGTTCCTAAGGTGTCCACCTTTACACACCGTAACAAGCTCACTAA
>Ga0153960_1000230_pt1 | contig 11941 bp, 7 predicted proteins | sample TSFL044MetaG_FD_102274 | JGI IMG/M metagenome (GOLD analysis project Ga0153960, IMG submission 102274) | Attine ant fungus gardens microbial communities from Florida, USA - TSFL044 MetaG | ecosystem: Host-associated > Fungi > Mycelium > Unclassified | place: USA: Florida, Withalacochee...
GTTACAATGTGGTAACACTACTTGTAACTAAGAGTGACTAGTTAAGTGACAGTCCAGTGACAGAAGTGCTAAGGGTGACAAGTCGAGTCAGTGTCCTAATAATGGGTTAGTCCGATGTTGTCCCATTTGGCACAGGTCCAAAAATAGAAAGAAAGATAGTCCGAGATTTCTCCAAAGAGTCCTGTCTGTTTTGTGAGTCCATTGTCTTTTAGAGTCCTCAGACATTATCTGATGCATTACTGCATGATAATGTCCTCGTCTAGCATCGCCAACATTTCGTCTACTAACCACTCATTATCAGACCATGGCTGATAATAGTTATAGTCCCACTCGATGTTCATAACAAGTGACAGACTTAGATAGATAGGCCGTTGATTGCAAATAAGCATTGATGGTATCAAATCAGTTATATAAATAACACCTCAGACATGACTTAGAGGTTTGGGACTGTGGTTGGAGTGTACTAACACTTGACAAATAACTAAGGAGTTCTAAATCACAAGCTAACAATAGAGAGAAGACCAATAAAGGATAAAGAAGATTCTAGAAGGAAACAGCAGTGGGGATGCATTATTGATAGGAAGGAAACAGGAGAGAGATGCATAATCAGTAGGATTTTGGGAGGACTGAGAACAAGAAAGAGTCAAGGGAATCCTGAAAGTAGTAATAGTTTCCTTTTTATATTTTATTCCTTGAGTTTCAGGGCTTTGTAATAACTTTAAATATAGTATCCAGGGCAGGATGAGGAGAAAAAGAAAAGGAACCTCTTGGTACTTACTTCTATCATCACTGCCTCTGGAATTATGAAATGCAAAACTACTGAGTGTAAGAATTTGGAGTTAGTAGGATATCTTGAGAAAAACACAGAATATACCCAGAACTTGATCTAGAGAGAAATAGCAGATACAACTCAGGCAGGCTTTAAAGAGGACAACAGGCTGGAAAAGCTTGGCTAGGGTGTACACTTGGATTGCATCACACCTATAAGGTTCAGAGTTGGAGATGTAGACAAGGGAGCAACTAAGCATGGAGAGTCCATGAGTGATCAACTAACTGTATTTTCCAGAGGAGCTTTTGTCACAGTATGTAAAGGTTGACACCTTAGGGAGGCTATGTGATGACAATCTAGGGAGATCTTATATTTATTTTATAACAACCTACCTATATTTTACTGGAGCTGTGTATAATTTCTATTTTCTAATTATTTATAACCTTCATTTTTGATTATCTCCCCTCAAACCTTTAGTGTGCAATTGGGAGCTGGTACCATGTCTTATTATTTGTCCCAGTGTGCAATTCCCTTTTGCACCCTTTCACTGTTACTAACAAAGATGAGGTGTTTCTACTCTATATGATATGATATCTTGGATGTAAGTTAATCCTAGTTCTTTGTAAGGTTTTATTAAGAATAACATAAGCTAGGTGCTACATGAACACCAGGATGGAGCCTATTGTTCCAAATATAAACAGGATTCTTATTATTTTTGGATTGGCCAATGGAGATAATTCCCTAGGTCACAGGATTGTCATGAGTTACTTTGACCATAACTAAAGAATATGACATGGACTAAAATTAAACCCTGGACTGATAAAGACTTGTGTAATAAATAAGTACAAATAGCAGATATCTGTATATATAGTATAGCAGAATCAAGCAAGGACTCTATTGAGTTCTCTTCTAATCCTAAAGAACTACTTAGACTAAACCCTAGTCTAGGTTCTTAAGTCAGTTGCTGACAAAAGAACTTGATACCAACCTCTGAACACTGTTTGTTTTGAACCCTATCCAATCTCTTATCTCATCACTGATTGACTCTTGACAATCATTACAATTATTAGTCACCTCCATATATAGCTAGGCCCTTGGCTTAAGGAAACTTGATAGTCAGTTAGAGACTATTGGTGGCAGTGTGGTACCAAACCCAGGTATCATACTCAGGACCTGACCTGATCAGTGGGCAGTATTTAGTAAACTACATTTTCACTGTATAAACCTTATACTGTGCTCCATTGTGAGTGGTACATGCAGAGGAGTAACAGTTATCTCTTAAAGAGCTATCTAGATTCTGGATCCTCCCTGTTGAGGTGATAGTGTAACCCTAGTATTAGGGCAGTAGTCAGTAGGGAAGTAGACATCTAGCTGGGTGAAGATCTTGTATCCCAGCACATGTAATAGTAAAATAGCAGGATTCAACATTACCTCTGTATGTCATGACTTGGTAAAAACAGCTAAGTTAATATTTATTTTCTTTTCTATTTTCTTTTCTTTTATTTTTCTTATTGATGGACACATGAGAAAAAAGTGACTCATAAGGAAGTGCTGAAGAGGCTGTTAGTACTAGGGGTTTTCCTGTTTTCTTTTTAAATTGAAGTTCCCCAACTATTGTCTAGGTAGTGGTGAATATAAAAGATTTTAATAAATAAAGTATATGATCTCCTAAAAAAAGCATCCTAGTTAACACCATGTATCAGCACAGTGTCCCTCATGCAAATTCATGGGGAAATGAATTCAGAAGTTGAAGGTGAAAGGAAGTTGTAAAATTGAAATTCTGCCAATGTATCATAGTGACAGTGATATTTGAAATCTGATTCTCAATTCTAGACTACTGTCTTGGCCCTATGCCTAAGTCCTGTCTGCCTGGTATTGCCCTAATGTTCTGTTTCAAAGTTGTTCTTATAGTAGTACTCTCTGGCTATGTGATTAGACTATCCTCACAGTAGTACTCTTGACTATGTGATCAGATATGAGACTTTGAATCCTCCCTATATAACTTGACTCCCTAGTAATTCTAAACCCTGTCTTAGAGCTCCTATAATGTTGTCCCTGTAGCTAAGTCACTTGTCCTGTAGTCTCTTTGGTTTGACTCAGTCTTGAGTCAAAGCAGCTTAATCACTAATCTGATAACTCTAAAAATAGATTTCCACTTTGAAAACCTAAATAAAGAAAAGAGGTAACCAAGATTGCTTGCCCTCTTCCTACTAAGTAGGGGTTTCTATAGGTTTAGAGAAATACAAAATAAATATATGAAAAAATAGAGAAAATAATAAACCCAGTCATAATCTATTATTACAATAATTGTTCCAGTAGTGATAGGAAATCCTATGCCTTCTTGTCTTTTCTCGATTATTTCCTATTAGTTTTGCTAGGTCTGTTCTGCCCTTGCCGAGTTACCAGGTTGCCTACCACCAATCCCGTGGTGGTCTCCCTTTTTCTCTGACTTATCTTAGTGACTTAGGACCTGACTTTTTCCTTTCTTGCCTAGGGAGTTTTAAGTGTTGTTCCTATAGCCTCCTGAGGCTCTTTGTTACTCCTTTGTTTCTGATCATAGTGAATCAGTTTTGATGTGCTCCTATTCTTAGCCATCACTGATTAAGTGATGCCATGGCTATTCTTATTTCCTGCCAGGCCACCAGTCCTGTTCCTTTGTGATAGGTGTCTTTTTGGACTTTTTTACATAAGGCTTCTTTCTCCTGACTAAGCTACTATTCTCAGCAATGATGCCATGGGGCTGCGGGCTTGACTACACTGGTTCTCAAGTGATTAGCCTGTTGGTGGTAGCAACCTTATGTCCCCAGGTATACTGCTATATAGTTAGGTAGCTAAGCTAGCTTTTGATAGTAAAGTCCTCTGTGTCTTCTCTGCTACCTAGCAGGTGATTTGTAGCAACTTAGCCTGAGATGACTTAATCACCCTCCAAGTCTGAGTTGACAAGGAGAACTTGATAGAGTTTCCATTTAATTCTCTATACTATATATACAACTACTATCATGGCTATGCACTTCTTTTCCTATAGTCCTCATATTACTTGTCATATGACTACCCTGTCATGTGTTGTGATTGTGACCTGTGACTAATGTCACACCTTTTTTTTTGTGACTATGACATAACTCCTTTTCTATGCTTTACCTTTATAATAGTAATTTAACTAAATAAAAGAAAAAGAAAATAGAAAATGACTTAGCTATTTTTGCCAAACTATGACATGATTCTATCTTAGTCCTGTTTTTGGGGTGTAAAGTCATAAAATTTGTTTAAATTTAGGCCTGAATATATTTCAGGCCTCATACCATATACCTAAAGTGTAACTGGAATTTTAAAGGAGATAGTCTTGTTGTACGCTATATTATTACAAGTTTCTAGTACTACTTCCAACTTTTGCAAGCTAATGGGGGATATACTATCCTCTGACTATAGATCACAGACATTATACTCTATAGTCCTAAGGAAAAATCCAATTTGGGAGTCCTTTTTCCCTTCTTACTTGAAGAAACAGGATCAGGGATTTTCTCAATTGACATGCTATTCACATTGACATTCTCAGGAGAGATGTTAGGAAAGCTAACTCTAAGCTGGAATTAAGCCAACTGCTCTTTATCAGCGTTAAACAAAGAGAACTTATTAGAGTTCTCGTTGTATTAGATCTATCTGTCATATGACAGAAAATAATAATTTAATAAAATAATTTCTTTTATATTTTATTTATTACTAAATTTTGCACACTTCTCCTTTTACTATCACCATCCCCTGGGGTAAGATAACCCTCAGGGGTCATACTCTACCCAACATCTCTCGCTACTATTGTTATAATACCACCTATCCGCTTTATTTCTTATTGTCCTTTGGGGTAGCACATTTGTGCATTTATGCATTGGGGGCATGACTACCACAGTATGTTCTCTTTGCATCTGCTCTTTGCTAAGGCTAGAAGAAGGCACTATCTGGGGACTGAACTAATGGCCAGAGGGAATCTACTCTCAAAAAGAATTCTATGAATACTCTATCACTGAACAACACCCATACAGAAAAGCTCCCTATAGCTCACCACAAATACATGTGTTCCTCTACAAAACCTGGGTATTACCTTTGGGAAGTATATTAGGGCATGGTAGGTACAAAGATGAACTGATTCAAGCTCTCTCTCTCAGGGTAGAATATCCCTGAGAGTATCACTAGTACCCTTGAAAAGAGGTTTGACCAGAGTACTTGTCTTGGTGTCCATCACCTGATCCCAATGGGATTGTTCCATGATGATCAAGTTCTATGGCAGGAGCTAAAGACTAGGATGGGGTAGTAGATATCATGAATAAAAGGGATAGGGAAGTCTTTAGGTGGATAAATGTTTTTGGAAGGCAAATATTTGGCGGTAAAGAGTCTGTCATTTAATGTAGTTTTCTCATTCTTCACTGCCTAGGCTACTAACTACATGTTAGTACTTGGAAGGCATGCTTACAACACATGCTGTTGTCATGACTTGGCAAAATGGCTAAGTTATTATTTAATATTTCTTTTCTTTTCTTTATTACTAGGGTGGAGCATGGAAAAGTATCACATGACTGTCACAGAGTCACAGAATGGTCACATCACATGGGAGTCACAGTCATAGCATGTGACAAAGAAATCAGCTAATGGACATAAGGACTATGGGAGACAAGACACATAGCCACGATAGTAATTGTATATATAGTGTAGTAAATCTAATGGGGACTTTATCGAGTTCTCTTTGTTAATCACTGAACAAAGAGCAGTTGGCTTAATTCCAGCTTGGAGTTTAGCTTTCTTATAGCCACAGGGTCTGCCACCATGCCCCTGATTGCCTTTTGCTCATTTGTATTTAGAGTAGTTGGCTTTATAATTGATGATTTAAAAAAAATTACTAAATTTTGCTCCTGAACTCCTGTTGTCTACTCCTATAGGATTATAATGTAGACTAGTTACTTATACTTCTCCTATTCTAGACTTAGTATAAGTACTCCATTAGTTACATCCTAGTTCCTTAGTTCATAGATTAATGTCTCTTACATGTTCTATCCTCACTCCTATCAATCTATATACTATCCCTCTCCTGAACTCCTAGCAACAATTCAGTCCTCCTGAAATATGCAACCACTCACATGACAGCAGATTGAGGCATAGCACATAAGCTGAGGCCAAGGTTATTTCCCAATTTTTGTTATCAACTCCCTTTTACTCTAGAGTAACTCTGTACCACCCTAGGTTACTTCATCCCTGCTCCATACATACCTAACACTATTTACTTATACTACTTTTAGTTGGTCTGTGCATTCTTTACTCATGATCCCAACTAAACTCTGTGACATCATGTGACATGATATGTAACATGACCTTCTATCACAAAAGGCCACTTACTAATTTGTAATTTGATTTTGAGATATTCAAAAAGGCTTAAAAAGTGAGTTTTAAACAGTAACAAGAGATGTTGTTAAGTCTGAGGTCTAATCCTTAGACTATGAGTCCTTATATACATGATTGTGATAGTCTGTGCACTAGGACAGATCATCACATGCTACTACCTATTGTTCTATATATGGTAGTGCCTTTGTGCTAGAAATAGTGATAACCTAACCATATGGAAGCTGTTCTTTGTTCTAAGAAAAGGACAGATGACTATCTATGGGTAATTAATAAAGTCTATGTATAAACATTGAGGCCTTCATATCTCCACTAATAGTAATTGCCTTGAGGTTGTTCTAGGCTCATTCTGAGCATTATGAAGAAGGCTTCTACTGAGCCTAGAACCAAAGCATTGATCACAGCGGTTTCCGAGATATTAGCAATTTAATAAATGGTAACATAGGGGTTACCAGTTGATCTGCTTAATATCTCGGCCATTATTGATTGCCTTGAGACGTGACTGGTATCAATTGAAAGTTCTTTTTAAGGGCTTTCTGTAGCCTTTGAGACTGTGAGAATTGTCAACGAATTGAAGAAGATATGGCCAAATGAAGTTTGTGACACCTTTCCATGCTATTTATAGAAAATAAATGAAAAGAAAAGGAAAAGAGAAAAAAAAAAAATAACTTAGAGAGATAATTCATGACATCACCCCTCTCTCAAGGTACCTTATCCTCAAGGTTTTTATAATTCATTATAAGAATTACCCATTTTACTCATTTTGTCTTTTTCATTTCATGCTTCAATCTTTCCTCCTTGATATTCTTCTTCTTCTTCAATCATTTCCATCTTCCTTTGTTTCTAGGGTTTTGTTCCCTTTTATTTTCCCCAGTTTCTTTCTATTCTATTCCAATATTCTCTGTCATATCTCTTGTCGTCCCATCCATATAGCTTTCTTGTTGCAAATCTTCCAAGGGACATTCCTCTCCAACATTCATTTCTTTCTTTGTAGCTTTCCTGTTTTCTTATTTTCCTTCTTTCCCTTCCATACTCTCTTTCAAATTCTTCTACCAATTCCTTTGCATTCTCTAAGTTTTCTATTCCTTCTCATGTATCACTTTTTGCCGTGAAGCCCTTTCATTATACCAGGTATTTGTCCTTTCCTTGTATCTTCCTTTTATCTAATACTCTTTCTACTTCCCACTCCTCTTCTCCTTTAATGATCACTGGTTTTGGTACTTCTGCTCTTTGTCCTAGTACTTGATTTGAGTACATCCTTATTCTACTGACATTAACTACTGAATGTATTTTAACAGTGTTTGGTAGTTCTAACTCGACCACATTCAGGGATACTACCTTTTTGATCTTGTAAGGTCCTACATTGTCATGACTTGGCAAAACAGCTAAATCATTATTTATATTCCTTTTTCTTTTTTTCTCCTTTTACTATACAGAAGGGAGTGTGGGAAAACTATTATGTCATAAGTGTCACATAGTCACAGCATCACATAACATAATGTCACATGATGGGTCACATGATAGGCATGGGAAAGTAGTGTACAGACTATGTAGTAGTTGTATAAATAGTATAGAAAATCTAACAGGAACTTTATCGAGTTCTCTTTGTCAATCGCTGAACAAAGAGCAGTTGGCTTAATTCTGGCTTGGAGTTTAGTTTTCTTACATACATAGTATTCTGTTAATTTTTCTAGATTATCTCCAATCATTTGCCATTTGAGATCTTTTGTGCTAAGCAGTACTAAGTCTTCTTCTTTATATTCTACTGCTTTTGACCTATGCCTATCTACATACTTCCTTATATCTTCCTGAGCTTTGACCAATGCTGCTTTGGCCTCTCCCTGAATTTTCTTTATCTGCTCCACAAATCTTTCTGTACTTTCTGTACCTCCCTTTCCTCCTTATTTTGAAGTCTATTCTGGGGTTTTGCCTACTATTTGCCTAGAAAGGCAACACTTTAGTTCCTGAGTGTACTTTATTATTGTATGCAAATTCTGCTGTTCCCAGCTATTCAGGCCACTGCTCCTGTCGATGATCAATAAACATTCTGAGGTACTGTTATAATTCTTGATTTATTCTCTCAGTTTGTCCATCTATTTGAGGATGAAATACTGTTGACAATTTAGTGTTGATTCCCAATAGCTTGTTTAACTCTTTCATAACTCCTGCTGCAAATTGCAGACCTCTATCTGAAATGATGCTTTCAGGTAATCCATGTAACTACTATACATTGTCCCTGAACATCCTTGCTAGCCCCTTAGCTGTAGTTTTCTCAATTGTTGTAAGAAAGCTAAACTCCAAGCTGGAATTAAGCCAACTGCTCTTTGTTCAGCAATTGACAAAGAGAACTTGATAGAGTTCCTGTTAGATTTTCTATACTACTTATACAACTACTACATGGTCTGTGCACTACTTTCCCATGCCTACCATGTGACCTATCATGTGACATTGATGGGGATCAAAGAGAATTGATCACAAAACAAAAGTGATAACAAATGGGAATATAAAAGATCTCTGAGATGTTTTATAATTGTGCACTAAACAAGTAGGCACTGGGGAGATGATCAAATATAAAAAGAGAGCTTAAGAATAAAGGGGGGAATAGAGGAGTGCAATTCAAAAGACCAAAAGAAATGATAATAAAATGTTTATAAATTTACTTGAGATAGATCTTACCATAATAGGCTCTCTAAGACGTGTGTTTGTCTTGTATTGTGATACTACTGCCCTTACCTAGTCTAGTAGTCTAGCTCACCATCAATATAGCAGAACTACCTAGAACTCCTGTGCTATCATGTGAGCTCTTCTTCAGCTGACTGTACAACTGGAAGCTAACTCCAATAACATGTAGTAAGCTATTAACTCCTAGCGTAAGTAAATGCCCAAGTCCATTGGGGCTCAAATTCCTGTTGAGAGAGGGTTTTTTGGGAGTTTTAGAAATTAAAGAGAACTCTTCAAAAAGCTAGAGACTCAGTCACTCAAAATAGCTATTAAGTTCTAGAGCAATAGAAAGGGATGATGATGGGGGTATGATGCTTTTTGTTCCCCTCTGTGCCCTAGAGTATTTTATTATGATTACAAAGCAAGGAGATAACAAAGAAAGTGAGACAAAGAAAACCTCTGAATTCCCAAACACAGCAAGGCCACAAGAATGAGATGGCACCCTTCCTGAACACTAGGCCACTACTCCCCAACCCTCTAACCCTATTCCAGGAATCCTCTCTCACACAGTGGTCGAGTCTTGAGCCTCTTACTAGGCTGTAGATAGAGATGGCAATTTTGAGTCATCTTGCCCTCAAGTGCATTATCTTTGTCTAGCCTTTCTGCTGCCTCTTTTCTCAGCTTCTCAGTTCCTCTTTCTATCTTCTCTATGCCTTCTCATTCCTCCAGTTTCCCATTTCCTTCCACTGCCATTGCGATACGACTCCGCAGTGGCTCGACTCCCTTGATCTTGCCATAATTAGCCATCAGTGATGGTAGCTCAGATTTGATCATAACTTTTCTACAAATAGCACCACTGGCTACTGAGGTATGATGTTGCTCAGGCTGCGCTAATCCGTCTAAGTTCACTTCAGCCCTTGAGAGTACTTCTAGAAGGGAAATCCATTGAAAATCCAATATGAGGTGCCTGGGCAAGCATCTATGAGATGTATGTAGCAGTGGTCACAGCCACTGCTCTGCTACCTAAGCTAGATGCTCAAGTCCACAACTGGGTATCTAGGGAACATTCCTGGGGGGCTGAGCTCTTCTCTCAAGCCAGTTATTTTGGTTATAAGGGTACAAATTATCACTTATTTTGCCTTAAATGTTTGTACTGCATGATAATGTCATGTGATGTGACACTGTGACTTCCTGTCATGTGACTGTGACTATGTGATACTTGTGATGTGACAATTTCCTGCACTCCCTTCTGTATAGTAAGTCTAAGATAAAAGAAAAAAAAAAGAAAAGAAATATAAATAATGACTTAGCCGTTTTGCCAAGTCATAACATCACATCCTTCCACATATCTCTTTACATCTCTAGTTACTCCTGGCTACCAGAAATTCCTTGTCACTAATTCCACTGTTTTCCATTGTCCTTTATGTTTCTCCACAGATATATCATGGTGTAGCCTAATTATTTCTGTTCTTAGCATCTCATCTCTAGGCATGTAAACTTTTTCTTCCTTCAACATAATGCCATCTTCTTCTCTCTACTCTTTATCCCTCAACATTTTTACTCCTACCTTTTTCATTTCTTCTACTACTTTAATCACTTCATTATCTTTTGCTTCCGATTTCCTAATCTTTTCCAAAATATTTACTCTTTCTATGATTACTTCTCCCATTCTTGTAAGACTCTAGCCATGATGACTTAAGTCCACTCCAAGTCAGAGTTGACAAGGAGAACCCGATAGAGTTTTCATTTGATTTTGTACATTACTTATACATTTTACTCTAGTGGCTGTGCAACATCCTCCTATGATCCTCATGTTATTCCCGTCATGTGTCTACCTCATCACATGTTGTGACTGTGACTATGTGTGACTATCATGTGATGCTTTCCCATGCTCTACCTTAGTAATGATCTAACTAAATAAAAGAAAAGAAAAGAAAATGAAAAATAGAAAATGACTTAGCTGTTTTGCCAAGTCATGACACTCATCAAGTCTGAACAAATCAACAATTGCACAAAATGTATTGACATTAAATTCAGACATGTCTGTGATCAGGAGGATCAAGGGATGATCTCGAGTCAACATGTGGCTATGCAAGAACAGATTGCAGACATAATGACAAAGCCACTTGGAGCTGAGAAATTTTTGTATTTTCAAGAAATGACTGGAGTACATGTTGTAAATTGAAGCAGGTTCATTTTCTTTCAGATGTCTCCAAGCTCTTATGTTCTTTTCTTTCTTTGATTGATTACCTAATTGACACTTACTAAGCATGTAGTCATGCCACATAGTAGAACTTTGAAACCTCAGTTCAGTGTTTACAGGAACAGAGGTATATTTCAATCTTTCTTATTTGATATAAAGATAACTAATTGTATCTAGACTTTTGTCTGACAGGTACAATGATATAGAGTTCAGTGTTTACAGGAACTGAGACTTTTGTCTGATAGCTTCTGTCAATCTCTGTCTACTGTAATAGTACATGCATGAGAGATCTTCAATGAGGAGGGGTGATGATATGTCCTCTGTGGACTATTATTTCATCTCTTTTTCTCATCATTATCTTCTGATTGATTAGTAAGCAATGAGTATTGTCTGCCAGCACAGACTTTTCTTATACCTCAGTTCTGCACACTACAGACTGAGACTTAGTGTTCTAATAGGCCGCTTACTCATCCCATTGAAATAATAGGTTCAAGATGGGCCGAATGCCCAGATAAAAACCTCGTCAATAATGGTAGGAGAAAAATATTGCGATGTATACGTAATCAAAGTCGATGAAAGTTGCCGGTCTTTGTAGTTCGAAAGCCATGAATGAACAAGAGCCAGAACGAAGAGTAGAGCACGGTAATGAAGATGAGCAGCGAGAAGACGTATGCTGATTGGATTGCCAAGCTCAAAGACTAATCCAGGATGAGCGAGCACCGATCTCTACATCAAAGGGTTGAATCACGATCGACGTAAAAAATATCGACAGCCCAGATATTCACTTTAAATGCTTTATCTAATCCTCCTCCCAGACGCAAAAGGATCAGTGGGATAAAATTATTGTTGATGAGCTCTGCATTTCCAAGTTGCTCAATGTATTCCGACTTGACTTTAAAAGACTGACAGAATGGTGGTCAATACAA
>Ga0153960_1000233_pt1 | contig 11890 bp, 6 predicted proteins | sample TSFL044MetaG_FD_102274 | JGI IMG/M metagenome (GOLD analysis project Ga0153960, IMG submission 102274) | Attine ant fungus gardens microbial communities from Florida, USA - TSFL044 MetaG | ecosystem: Host-associated > Fungi > Mycelium > Unclassified | place: USA: Florida, Withalacochee...
GATTATATTATCAAATATAGTAGAATTAGAACTACCTAGTACAGTAAAAATACATTTGGTAGTCAATGTTAATAGGATAGGTAAATACATAGGATAGGTAGAAGGGCAAAAAAAAGCAACCAGCTTCAGTTATAATTGAAGGAGAAAAGAAATAGAAAGTAGAGAGAATCTTGAATAAGTGAAGAATAAGAGAAAAGAATAAATACTTGGTGTAATAGAAAGATTTCATGGCAGAGTCCAATACTTGGGAAGGAAAAGAGAATTTAAAAAATGCAAAGGAGGCAATTGAAGAATCTGAGAAAGAATATCAGTAAGACATAGAAGATGTTGGGAGACAAGAAAAAAAGAATATTTAGGAGAGAGGAATTGCTAGGACAATTTATGGCAAAGAAATTATTTGAGGAGTCAGATAAAAGATACAATAAAAAATATTGGGGAAGACTTGAAAGAAGCTGGAGATAATAGAAAGGCAAACAAGCAAGAAGGAGAAAAACATTGGAGATAATCCAAAAAGAAGAAGAAATCAAGCAAAAAAGATTAGAAATTAGAGAGTGAACAAAAGAAGATAAAGACAAAATGGATAACATAATTAATCCATATTATAAGCTGTAAAAATCCTTAGGATGAGAAAACTTAAGAGGAAAGTGGTGTCATAACTTGGCAAAAATGGCTCAGTCATTATTTATATTTTCTTTTCTAGACTTACTATACAAGAAAAGGGTGTAAAAAAGTATTATATGACTATAACCATGTTATAGGTCAGTGTGACATCACATGAAATGGAGTCACATGATAAGTGTGGGAAAGTGGTGCACAGACTATGTAGTAGTTATATAAATAGTGTACAAGAATTAAATAAGAACTCTATTGAGTTTTTCTTGTCAACTTAAACTTGGAGAGTAATTAAGTCATTTTAGGCTAAGTTGCTACATGCATTACAAGACTCTATATACTTCTTATGTTATAGATTTAGAATGGGACTATCATTATTATTAACCATGGAGTAACAACAAATGGTTAATTCAAAAACTGATAAATGATAATGAGATCATAAAAAAAGACAAAGAAATCAATAATAAAAGTTAATAACTTTTATGTGAGTACAAGATTATGAACAATATTCATTCAGAGATATTGGACTCATAGAAAAAGCATTGGATAAACCTTAGACAATAGTATGGGCATTAACAGTTTATTCATAGACTTTTTACTAAAGGAAAATCTTTGGACTCATTTGTTTATAGGCACTGACTCAACTAGTCACTTCTAGTAACAGCACTACTTCAAAGGTAGTAATACCTGTAACACTAGATCTTATATAAAACTCTTGAAACCCCATACTCTCTTGAGTCCTTGGACTATAGTGTAGAGTGTGACTAAAAGTCTTGATACTCTCACTTTTGATATAGCTTCACTCAAAACCTTAACTAGATCCTTTGTAGAGAGGCATGAAAATATTAAGTGTTGACATAGGCTCAAGATTAAAACTCATATTCATCTTGTAGTCTAGAGTCTTAACATCTTGACTTTCTTTGTTACTCCTAGCTACCAGAAATTATCAGCTCTGCTGTTTTCCATTACTTCTCATGTCCTTCTACCAGTATATTATGGTTTAACTTTTACTTTCAACTTCTTGTCTTTAGGCATGTTATCTCCTAATATTAATTTATCTTCTTGTCTCTATTTCTTATCTCTTAATATTTTCATCTGGGCTTGTTTTATTTTCTCTGTTGCTTTTATCACTTTGTTGTCCTTCATATCTGACTTTCTTATTTTCTTCAATAAATTTATCTCTTCTATTACTACTTTTGTTACTTACATTATCCTTACTTTGAATCACTTTCTTTCAACTAGTATTTTGTCCCTGTCATCTCTCTCCACTTCTATTTGTCATCTACTAAGGCTGTTAGCTTTTTTTATGCTACTTCCCAGCACATATTTCAATATAACTTCTGGCTGCTCATAAAGTACTCAAGATTTTTGTGATTACTCCAAATCTTGAATTAATTTTGTGCTTCTTCTAACAAGTATCTCCACCTTTCTAAATATTTGATAATTACCAATATCTCTTTGTTATGGGTCTTATAATTTCTTTCCTTATACTTCATTGACAATATTTTTCCTATGTTATATTCCAACACATCTGTTTTGACTTTTTCCATCTATCTAAATTTAGTACTACTAACACAGGCTTAATAGTAGAGCAATAGTAAGTATTGGGATTAAGAAAATAATATTATACACAAGTTAACTAGGATTGAGTATCAAAGACTAGATTCTAGTAAATAACATAACTATAGTTATATACTAGTAGAATTAAATATGAACTCAGGTGTAACTTTAGTAATATGACAAATAATAAGTGAAAGTAAAGAAAAATGAAATAACATAGCAATAATGAGTTGATATATGATAACATCATCATTTCAATACTCTTTCTCAAGGAGTTGTCAAGTAGCACATAGAATATACTAAGATTTATTTGAAAATTTTCAAAACTTTTGTATAGTAGTGCTTTTATAAAAATATCAGCTATTATTTTCTTTGTTGATATATAATCTAATGAAACTTTTCCATGTTCAATGTGCTCTCAAATAAAGTGGTATTAGATGTCTATATACTTTGCTCTAAAATATGAGATAGAATTGTATACAAGAGTAATAAATCTCTGGTTGTTGGTATATATAATTGTTACTTTTGTTTGAGATAAGTCAAGTCCTTAAGGTAATGTTTGAAGTTATATTGTCTCCTTGGTGACATTTTTAGATACAATATATTTTGTTTCAACTGACAACATTGTAATAGTAGGCTATTTCTTGAATGACCATAATATGATCTCTTTTTCAATATCAAAAGTAAAGATTGACAATCATTAGAATCTTGGATTCAATTTGAGTTTGTCTAATCAACTAGGTCAAACTCTTTCTTTATTTGTCTGCCTAATACTAAGTTTAGATCAATGGTACCTTTAAAATAGCATAGAATACATTTTGCTACCTTTAGATGTGTAATTCCTAGGTTATTACCAAATTATGTAACAAAGTTTACTACAAATTGAATATCCAGTTGAGTTTGAGTGGTAAAGAGAAGTAAGCCAACAAGTAATAAGTAGTAGATATCTCTAGCATAATTCTTATATGCTTGTTTCTTGGCTTTAGATTGGGGTGGTTGGATAGTAGAGAGATTATATTTCACAAAAAGAAATATAGAGACTAGTATAGTATTTTATAGTCCAAATTGAATGAGAATTTAAGATATATACTGACTAGTTAAGATAAATAAGCTAATTGTGTCGATCTTGTGTGATGTGAATATGTGAATGCCTAGCATAAATTGAAGCTCACCTAAGTCTGTTATTTTAAAGTTGTTGTTTAATAATTCCTTAAATGAAACAATGTAATGGCCATTAGGACTACTGACTGCTATATCATCAATATAAACAAGCACAAGGAGAACAATTTTTCCTTTTTCTTTTTTGCTATACAAACAGTCATCAACAAATGAACAAATCTGTTTAAACTATATAAAGCCTTCTATAGGTGCTAATAGTGTCCTCTAGATCCTAAATATTCAATACCTTTAGGTACTTCTATATAAATTTCTTTGTCTAAGTCTCCTTGTAAGTAGCAACAATATCAACTTGATGAATTTCAAAGTCAAGGTGGGCAGAAAGGGCCAGAAAGATATAGAGAGTAATAAACTTGGCAGCTAATAAAAATATCTCAGTAAAATCTTCTTGGGGTACTTGTAAAAAAACCCTTACTGACAATCCTAGCCTTAAATTGAATTTGTTGACTATGTTCATCTAATTTTTCCTTAAAAACAATTTGAGATTCTACTGTTTTTTTTTCTTTTGGTACTATGTTTACCTATTTAAAAACTCCAGCATTTTGCAATTAACAAAATTTAGACTGAATAGTCTCTTCCCACTACTTTGAGTAAGGAGATTGGAGAGCTTCTTGAAAAGATTGTGGTTTTTTTGCAACTGCAAAACCAAGGTTCAGTGAATCATTTATGATAATAGCATTATTAGTAGATAAAAAGGTATATCATTCTGGTGATTTTTATATACAGTTTGAAACATTTCTTTTGGGTAGGTTATTCCATTTTAGGGATTTTTTGGGAGTAGAAGAGGATGCAGCTGAAATATGATTGAGTTCATCATTAGTTGGAGTTATAGAACAATTCATGGATGGAACTATGGGAATTTCTGAAATACTATGGCTTGGCTTAGAATCTTGTTAAGTATCCTGCTAGTTGGCTTTTCTACTAATTGTATTGTCTATGAAATTATTCAAGTTACCCATTGAGACTGTTGGAGCTCTTATGTCTATTATTACAAACTCACTTGGTGAGCTGTCTTCAAAGAATTAAATATCTCATGAGATAATAAGCTTGTTATTTTTTATGTTCTTTAGCCTATATCCCTTTGTCTCATCAGTCCACTATCTTAGAAACCAAAATTTTACCACTTTTGACTTTAATTTTCTTTTTCTAACCTGTTTAGGTACATAAGCCTAACTAAGGGAGCCAAAAATACAAAGATGAAAAACACTGGACTTATGTTCTGTCCAGGCTTTATAGAGGACTATATCTTTCAATCCAGAAGTAAGTGTTAAACTTCTGATGTGCATGGTATACATAAAAGCTTCACCCAAGTATCTTAGGTCAATATCTATACTTCACAATATATAACAGACTATTTTAAAAAAAACAGCAATAACATATTCTATAATTCCATTTTTCTCTGGGAGGTAAAGAACAGTTGTTTCATATATAATACCATTTTGTTAACAAAATTGAAACATAGTTGTATTGATAAACTCAGTACTATTATTACTTCTAAGTAAATAAGTCTTCAAACCAGATTGTTGTTCAAGTATGGCCATAATATTACATATAGTAGGTCCAGTTTCATCTTTATTATAATAAGTGTCCCACTATATAATGACAACTGACTTCAACCATAGCTAGTGCATATGAGAATCTATCCCAAGTAGGAACAGATATAGGTCCAGTTAGATTTATCACAAGCAATTCTATCTTGGAGTATTGACTAGTACTTGTTCCTAGCATAGACAACCAATGAGATTTTCTGTTAGCACAACTATTGCAGAGATGATCAAAGTTCTTTGGGTCACCAATTTTAAGTCTATTAACAACCTAGTTGCAAAGCATCAAATTAATAACTCTGGGGCTCAAGTGCTTTATCTAGCAATGTTATAAGCATATACTGGAGACAGCCTCAGCAACAAATGTACTTCTATTATTTGCATCAATACATTGGACCTGATATAGCATGTCAGTAGATCTCCTAAGGACTGGTGTAAATAAATCTTTTCTATTTTTTGATATTATTCAACCTTTTTCCCAGCTTTGGACCAAAGTGCCTTTGCAATGAAGAACTCCTAGACTGATAAGATCAGTCACTAGGTTGGGAATATGGAGGGTATTAGTTAAGGTGAGTTTTGAAGTACTATTAGGAAAAATCATAGTTAGAGTGACTGATCCAATGCTAGCCATAGAAATGTGGTTGCATCCACCAACAGTGATATACTTGTTATTGATAAGAGGTTAGTAGAAGGAAAATGGATGTTGTTTAGAGATCATATAGAAAGTTACAGTGCTGAAGAGGCTGATTACACTAGGGGTTTTCCTGTTTTCTTTTTATTTAAAGTTTCCTGACTATAGGATAGGTAGCAGTGAATATAAGTTTTAAAATAATTAAGTTGTATGGTCTTTTTAAGAAAGCACCCTAGCTGACACCATGTTTTAGCATAGCATCTCTCATGCAAATTCATGGGAAAATAAATCCAAAATTGAAGGTAAAAGAAGTTTCTGCCAATGTACTGTGGTAGCAGTGATATTCAAAATCCAATTTCTCATTTCTAGACTACTATCCTAGCTCTGTTCCTAAGTCCTGCCTGCCTGGTATTGCCCTAATGTTCTGTTTCAAAGTTGTCCTTACAGTAGTACTCTTTGGCTATATGATCAGACTATCCTCACAGTAGTACTCCTGACTATGTGATTAGATATGAAAGTTTGAATTCTCCTTGTATAACTTAACTTCCTAGCAATGATAAACTCTATCTAAGAGCTCCTATAATGTCACTCCTATAGCTAAGTTACTTATCTTGTAGTCACTTTGGTTTTGACTCTTATCTTGAGTCAAAGCAACTTAATCACTGATCTGATCACTCTAAAAATAGATTTCTACTTTTGAAAACCCAAATAGAGAAAAGAGGCAACTGAGATTGCTTGCTCTTTTTCTACTAAGTAGGGGTTTTTATATGTTTAGAGAAATACAAAAGAAATATATGAAAAAATAGAGAAAATAATCAACCTAGTCATAATCTATTAATATGATTGTTCTGGTAGTGATAGGGAATCCCATGCCTCTTTATCTTTCATTGATTATTTTATATGGTTTTTGCTAGGTCTGTTCTGTTCTTGCTGAGTTACTGGGTTACCTATCACTGACCTTGCAGTAATCTCTTCTTTCTTTGGCTTATCTTAGTGACTTGGGACCTGTCTTTTTCCTTTTTGGTCCTAGAAGTTTTGGATAGGTTTCCACAACCATAAGGCTCTTGGTTTCTCCTCTATTTCTGATTAAGGTAGATCAGTTTTTGATATTGTCCTATTCTTAGCCATTACTAATCAGGTAATACTATATCCTATTCTTGTTTCCTACTAGGCTACTAGTCCTATTCTTGTGTGATAGATATCTTTTCAGACTTTTTTATATGAGACTTTTTTTTTGACTAAGCTACTATTCTTGGTAATAATACTATGGGGCCACAGTATCATGACTTGGCAAAATAGCTAAGTTATTATTTAATATTTCTTTTCTTTTATTACTAAGGTGGAGTGTGGGAAAATATCACATGATAGTCATAGACTCACAAAGGTGTAACAGTAGTCACGTTACATGGAGTCACAAGTCATAGTCATGGCATGTGACAAAGAAGTCAGTTGACAAGTAATATGGAGACTATGGGAGATAAGAAGTATAGCACAATAGTAATTGTATATATAGTGTAGTAAATCCAATAGAAACTCTATTGAGTTCTCTTTGTCAAATGTTGATAAAGAGCAGTTGGCTTTATTTTAGCTCAGGAGTTAGCTCACTGACATACAAGCTTAACTCTGCTTAGTTCTCGAGTGATTAGCCTGTTGGTGGTAGTGACCTTATATCCCTATGTATACTGCTACATAGCTAGGTAACCAGTTTTATTAGTAGTAGTTCTTTGTACCTTCTCTACTATCTAGCAGATGATATTATCTTAGTTCTTATTTTTGGGGTATAAAGTTGTGAAATTTGTTTAATTTTAGGCCTGAATATATTTTGGGCCTTATAGTGCAATCTAAGAGGATGCTATCAGTTGCACTAGCAATAGAGGCCATATTAGCTTGGTTAATCTCATAACAGGTATTGAGTACCATAAGAATTTTCCCAATCTTGCTATTATACTACCAGTAAATTTTCTGTAGAAATATAATATGGGATACAAATTATACCCTTGGATTTCACTATTAAAACCTACTCTAAAGACCTTTTACAAGCCCCAGACATAATCTAGACCTAATATTGGATACTTCTATTAGGTAGTTATTGAGCTGCCACATGCTAGAATAGCATATATCTCAAGAAACAAGACTAATGAACTAGCATCAGGTTTTTCAGAGATAGACTATCAATGTTGATACTCTAGAACTCAGAGGTTCAAGGATATCTTTGGAGTACAGTATAATTTCACTCTAGAGTAGATTTAGACTAATATGATACCAAAATAACAGATCCAAAGTCTATTAGTGACTAGTAATCATATCACTGCTAGACTTAGTCAAGAGGGCATCAAACATATTGTTGACATTTGTATACACTAGCATATGTTTCTAGATTATATTTGGAGTAGAAAAAGACTAGTTTGGAAGTTAGGGAATGTTAGGCAGAAGTAAAGTATGGAGATAGAGTAGGATCACATGGCTATGACTAGTAGACATAGGAGATAGGGAGGTAACATCTGTCATATCCACATAGTAATGTCATGGAGGAAAGATATGAGAGAGGCTAGAAGAAGAAGGAGTTTCCTTTTTTATTCATTTTTAATTAAGTCTTATCAATTTGTATTTTTAATATAACACTTAGAGAGTCTAAGAGAGAGAGCAATAGAATCTTGACACCTGTTGTTATCTCAAGGGCTTAAAAGTTGTCTTATGGTACTTTTCTAAGTTCTAAATAAAGTAGTTGGGTTATTAAGGAGACTAAAACCATATATTTTACTTAATCAAAAGACAAGATATAGTAGTCACTTAGACAATCTTCTATGGAATAGCAGACCTAAAAAGTCTAGCTAATCATTAACTCAAACTGTATCACAGCCATAGAATTTGATATAAAGATATAAATAAGGGCTTAATTGAGTATGGTAAGGCCTATGAGTGGTTTACTGACTACTTTGATAGTGAGCTTGTTACGATGTGTAAAGATAGATATCTTTCTAAGATGTCTATCTTAGGGACACTATACAAGGAGAATCTAGATTAAGTTTACTATCCTTTTAAACAATTTTATCTTAATTATTATACTAAGTTTCTATATTCTCTTTTTAATACCTTTATTCTTAATTCATTCCCACAAACTTTTTAGCATGTAATTGGGACATAGTATCCCATCTTTAGCTTATACCAGGCTAATAGTCTCTTTTGTCTTCTTCATCACGATTTATAGATAATTCAATAGTTATATAGGTAAAACTACTAGGCTTAGTATATTTTTTATTCTTTTTCTTCTTTGGACATTTGGGACTCCAGTGTTCTTTTTTACTGAAAGTATGACAAGTTAATCCAGTAGGCCTCTACTTTGGTCTAAACTTTCCCTTTGTTAAATTTTTAGCTTTTCTAGGATTGTTAGCATTTGAAAACAACTTAGTAACTAGGGCCAACTAGTCAGTTTTTGTTTTTTCTTAGATTTATCAAGTTGATGTTTTCTCTTGGTATGGTCAGATACTGATAGCAGCTCAGCAATAACAGCATTAAGGGTAAGTCCACTATCTTTATTTAAGAGGTTTTGCTTCATAATATCCCAAATACCAGAACAAGGAAGTAAGAGAAGAATAGCATGAATAATATGAATGCCCTTGAGTTTTTGATCAGATTCAGTGATATAATAGCAAAGTTAAAGGAAGGAGCCAATATAATCAGACATAGCAGTATGTTTATCCTATCCCTTGGTATATAATTCCTGATAATAATAATGGACATTTATTCTTTGCCATTGCATGATGTAGATTGTCCAGAGATAATCCTATATATCCTTTGAGGTAGTGGTATCCTAAAAATGTTCTCTTTGACCAAACTCAATAGTATCTCATATCAAACCCACAGCTGCAGAGTCAGATTGTAACTAGTCAAGATATTTCTTTTTAGAAGTAATCTAGTTCCTGTATTGAGCAAAGGTAGTGACAAAGGGCTTGCCTTCAAAGTCAAGAGGGTGAGTCATAAAGGGTATAGGAGAACAATCTTCTAATCCTTCTACAAAGAGCTATAGAAGATGAGCTTGCAAAGCTGCCTTTATATTGTCAAACCAAACATAGTAGTTAGTACCATTGAGCTTTGGGAATTGGAGAGTCTCAGAGGATGATTTCTGAATATATGTGCCTGTGAGGCCCATAACCTAACAGCAGAGTAATAGGTATATAAATAGATCAGAATATGAGATAACATACCTAGGACCAAGTGTCAAAGACTAGGTCCTAGTGAACAACTGTAGTTATATACCAGTAGGATTGAATGTGGACTCAGGTATAGCTATAGTGATATAATGAGTAATGAGTAAAAGTAGAGAGGAATGAAATAACATAGTGATGATGAGTTAACATACAATAGCATCTTAGATCTATCTTTGTAAATACCTTTTTTGTACCCATAGTATCAATGAGGTCTGAAATCAATGGTAATGGATAATTGTCCTTAGCTGTTTCTTTACTCAAGTACTAGTAATCTTATACCATTTGTTTCTTTTTGTCTTTCTTTCCTACAAAGAATACTAGTAAAGTCTGGGGCAACTTCAAGGGTTTAATATACTTTCCTTAACTGCTTCTCCACAAATTCTCTGACTTCTTCCTTTTCTTCTCTGAACAGTATATATCCTTTTCTTTCTTAGTATGAAATCTTTCTTGAGGTTCATTGCATGATCCTAAGGCTTTCTCACTGGCATCCTTTCCAACTCAACTTTTTCAAACACCTTCATCCATCTAGAGAACCAATTTGGCACCATTTCTTTTATTTTTTCTTTATTTATCTATACTTTCTTATTGAAGTTTTCCTCCATTGTCTACTTTTATTCATCTTTGTCTATCTTTTCTATTATTTTTGCTTTCCTTGTCCTCTGCTTTCTCCTTTTTATATTTTCTTTCACAGCTAGATTTCTTTCACATAATGGTAGGCATTTTTATCTCTCCTATTTCCTAGTTGATTTCTGGGTTGTGGGCAACTAACCATGGCATACCCAATATTACTTTTGTTTTTCCTGGGTTACATACATTCATCTTTATCCTTTCTATATGGTTCTTGTAGGACACATTTACTTCTACCCTATGTATTATAGCTTTTTCACTATTCCCTGTAAGTGATCTTTCTAACTTCTGTAATTTAAAGCTATATTTTTTTGCCATCCTCTTGTCTATGAATATCCCCATGGCACTATCTGGTAGCATTTTGACTATTATTCCCTTATGCATGTCTACTTTCTCTATTCCAATATTTAGCTATCTATCTCTCAATATTTTCATTGTCCTTCTTATGTCTCTTTCTATTGTGCTTTTTGAAGTCTTATTCTACATGCTACCTTTCTCTTGCTATGCTTTTGTCTCTGTGGACTATGTTACCACTTTCCAATTCTACCATGGTTTCTTTTTACCCACTTCATATTCTGGGTACAAGATCTTCTTTCTTTTCTTCTCTAGTATCCCTTTCATTACTGTGTCTTTTTTCCTATGTTTTATCTTAGTTACTTTTTCTACTTTTGTTTTTGTCTCTCTCCACCTCCATATCTCCAGGCATGCTTGGCATCACACATTTCTTAACTGTTCCCCAGAGACAAATTCTTGTCTCTGGTTTTCTTGTGTCTTGGGGACATGCCCTGTATGCTGCAATATTCCTGTATCTTTGTCCATATAGACTACACTAGCCTCCCTTGTTGCTGTACCTTTTGTGGCTTTGCTATGCATATCAACAATAAGGATCCCTATACTAACCAGTTAGTCACAAAGACATAATCTTAGGAAGGAGATAATGGTTTCACTCACAACTATCTTGTGCATAACACATGTTTGTATATGTATATATGGTATGCCCTCATAGTATAGCATTCTTTAATCTCAACCTGGTTCAATATATCTTGAAATTTTTATCACTGGGTTTGAGATTGTAGCAGTATAGTAATACTGTTCTGGTGCAGTGTTCTCTGACAATAGCCATTGTGTGAAGCATAATAAGTTGTCAGCTGTTGTGAACAAAGCTCTTGGTAACACAAGATGTACATTACAGTGTGATACTAATTGTTGTGGATTAGAATTTTCAACTTTTCCCAAACAGTAGATTTGTGATGATGAGATCAGTCGACAATTTTACAATGCATTCCCACGGGTTGGTTCCTCCTTGCTAGTTTGTTCTTCCAGTAATGCCCGGTACTCATTTACTCCCACCAAATCTCCTCAAGCTCTTTGCACCTCGACCACCGCTTCCCTACTCCCGTCCTGTCGACAAAGATATCGACCGCATCCGTAACAAGGATGTCGATGGTGTCGGCCAAATTCTTGTCCGTCTGAAAGAGGAAACGACAAATAACCTCTTCAACGCCGCAAATGCCGACGCGATGGAAGAGGGC
>Ga0153960_1000234_pt1 | contig 11822 bp, 6 predicted proteins | sample TSFL044MetaG_FD_102274 | JGI IMG/M metagenome (GOLD analysis project Ga0153960, IMG submission 102274) | Attine ant fungus gardens microbial communities from Florida, USA - TSFL044 MetaG | ecosystem: Host-associated > Fungi > Mycelium > Unclassified | place: USA: Florida, Withalacochee...
GATTTCAACACCTACATAACTATCATACACAACAAGTGGTCAAGTGCAAAAGCCTTAGGAACAAACATTTCAGATGAAAATTTCAAAAATATTATCAGTAACTTACTACCAAGTTTATGGGATTCTGTTGTAGTTACTTTTTATGATGTCTCAATATTATCTTTGGAGACTATATCTTGTCTACAAATCTACAATATAAGAATTAATAGAGGATGTTCTGCTGTCATACCAGACAGCTATTTAAATGATATAAGTAATATTTTTTATCATAATAATCATAATAACTAGCTTGAAAGATGAGTCTGATCTCCCAGAGATAACTATTAGAAACCCAGTTGTGGACTTGTGTATATTACTCAAGTAGCAGAGTAGTGGTTATGACCACTACTATAGACCTCATGGGAATTGTCCAGACAGTTTCATAACAGATCTATAACAGAACTTTTCTCTAGAGTACTCTCAAGAGTGGAAAGGACCTTAGGAAATTATTTTCTATGAAGATGATATCATGTCTTGGTAACAGTTACTTATTTATAACATCTAGGTTACTATCAGATCAGAGCCATCATCTCAGATAGCTAATTATAGCAAGAACTGGAAAGATAAGTTCTCTTGAGAGCTGTATTACAAACATAATAGAAAAAGACTAAGGCCCAAAAATATAATGAGGTATAAAGAAGTAATAGAAGTATTAAAGAGGTCAGGTAGAGAGGTCAAATAGAAAGATAGAGGAGAGATTTGATAAAGACAATATGCTCAAGAACAGGTCAACTCAAGATTAACTTCTCTCTTTATTATTTATCAAAAGGCTCAAGAGCTACCTATCCATATCTTTATTTCTGCTTCATGTAAAAACCCTATAAAACTTCCCTTGAAGGGATACTCAAGCTCAAGAAGAACTTGAACATTTACTCAACTAGAAGTTTAACAGTTCACTATGTATTTTCAGAGTAGGTTTTCAGTTGTATGGTTAGTTGAAATAGAACCTGCATAAGTTTAGATTTCTATTAAATATTCTTTGGACATTCACCTTTGTAAGCTCTCTATAATTTGATTTATCTCCCTAGTGCCTACTTGTTAGCACACAACTGTGAAGCAACTCAAAAATTTTGTCTTTTTGACCTTGTGTTCACCCTTGTTTTGGATTTTATCCCTATTATTACCAATATTGGTCAAAGTAACACAGCCCTCCAAGCATTAGTACCAAGGCAAAGAATCAGGTTCCAACTTACATGCTCTAACCCCAACTGTAGGCACCAAGGTCATAATATTATTGGCAAGGAAAAAAGAAAAAAAAACAATTTTCTTCAGGTTTTGTAAAGAGAGATGGTACTAGGAGTACAGCAGCATATATACAGCAAGGAGATTTCAAAATAAAAATGACAATTGACAATGCTACTACTAATGAAGAAGCTAAAGAAGCTATCTTTGCATTAATAACTACAACTAATGAACTCAAGATACTTATTACTTTGTTCCTAAATATAAGCATGTTCTCTAACAAAAACTCAACTTACAACTATCAACTGATTGTTGAGCAAGAGAATGTTAAAGCTAGGGTATAAGTAAGTAGTAATAATAAATCAACTGTATATTAAACAGAGCCAGAAAGTATAATAAGTACATTTACCCTACTGGATTTAAAAGTAAGTGATTGTTGTTTCTCTAATTAAGTACTTTTCATTTCTTATACATTTATATACTAATCAACAAAAGAACTTACTATAGGAAAAAACTTGACCTTTAGTATTGTTGGAAAAAATGATATGAAATTTAAAATAATTATAAATAGATCAAAGTAAACAATTATACTCAAGAATGTACTTTACACTTTAGATTTATAGTCAAATTTGGTTTTAGTATTATTATTAGAAGCAAAAGAAGTGAATATTAATTTCAATAATATTAGGAATGTGTAAAGCAGGAGTAAAGTTACCTAAAGTTGAGTGGAATTACTCTAGAGTAAAAGGGGTTTGACAACAAAGGTGGGAAACAACCTTGGTCTCAGCTTATGTGCTGTACCTTAATCTTCTGTCACATGTATGGTTGCATATTTCAGGAGGACTGAATTGTTGCCAAGAGTTCAAAAGAGGAGTAGTATAAATTAATAAGAAAGAGGATAAAACATGTAAAAAATGTTACTGTCATTAATCTACAAACTAAGAAACTAGGATGTAACTAATGGAGTACTTATACTAAGTCCAGAATAGAAAAAATACAAGTAACTAATTTACATTATAATCCTATAAAAATGAACAATAAAAGTTCAGAAGTAGAATTAGTAATAATATAAAATATAAGAGAAATTATTATTATTAAATTATTATTTTCTGTTATATGACAAATAATAACAGAGTAATAGTAAACTTACTAAATAGAATAAAAATTATAACTGCAGTATATTCAGAAAAGCTATATGTAATTAATGTACAAAAAAAGTCTAACTGCCTTTGTAATCTAGTCTAAATATGGACTAGTCAGCTTTAACATATGACATCAAAAATTAGTACATGCAAAAGAAAATATAATTGTCATGACTTGGCAAAAACAACTAAGTTATTATTTATATTTCTTTTCTTTTGGACTTACTACATATGAAAAGTGTAGGAAAGTGTCATGTCACATAGTCATAGTCACATGAATAGATGTCACAATGGTCATATCACATGACTAAGTCACATGAGGAATATGGGAAAATAGTGTACAAACTATATAGTAGTTGTATAAGTAGTGTACAAAAAATACATGAGGACTTTATTAAGTTCTCCTTGTCAACTCAGACTTGGAGTAGATTTAAGTTATCTTGGCTAAAATTTTACAATAATATGAGAGATAAAGACAAGAGACCTAGCAGATAAAATAAATATGCACAATGACCTATTAATAAAGAATAGATGTAAAGACTATATTTATGGAAAACACATGACATACCCATTTAACAAAACTGAAGCAAGAGAACAAGAGACTCTCAAAAGAGTACATATAGACATATGAGAACCAGCCCAGACATAGCCAGCAGAGAAAGCAACATACTTCATATTACTGATAAATAGTTTCTCCTACTATAAAATAGTTGCTTTTCTTAGCTCAAAGTTAACAGATACTATCCTGAAGGTCTTCAAAACTTACCTAGTAGTAGTGAAACAACAGACAGGAAAAAAGCTAAGAAGAGTACATATGGATATAAGAAAAGAATAAATAAACAATGTGTGGGAAGATTATCAAAAATCACCTTTGAATCCACTACATCTTATGCACATCAACAAAATAGAACCACAGAACAAAGTATATGAATTATCCTGAAAGAAGTATGATCTATCATGGCTAAGTTAGAACTGCCAACCAAATACTGGGCTGACACAGTATATACAGTGGTTTATGTGAGGAATTTGATACACTTTTCAAAATGTCTGTAAGGGCGACTGGGCACAAGACTCCAGGAGAATCCTCAGTAATATTACAGCTTGTGGTTATGATACAACTCACCTCCAGGAGAATCCTCAGAGATTAGGATAAGGCTCCTGGAGAGATCCTTTATATTATATACATCCCTTAGTATCAGGGTTAGCAGGATTGGAGCTAAACTAGTGTATTTAAGTATCACTAGTAAACAGGCTAAGGTAGTTCCAGAGTATTGTCAAGCCGTTTAGGGGTGGAAATAGAGATATTCTCTTACATTCACCCCCCTTTCAAGATTGCTACATCTCGGAGCAATGAACTTGGAATGAAAAATGTTGTCGAACTCTGTGCGTTGGATGTATCTCAGAGCTCTGGGGTGTTTGCGATGGAACTCTGTTGTGAGTTCTGGTGCAGAAACTTTGGAAGTGGACTTCCAGGAATTGTGTTCGCAGCCGTATCCCTTTTACTTAATGAGGTACTGGAATCTGCTCCGATGCCAACGACTGTCAAGTATTTCCTCTACTTCCCACTCTGCTTTTCCATCGACAACTATGGGCAGTGGGTGGTCCTCTGTTTTGCATCCTGTAATCAGGTCATCCAGAGCCAGAGTGAGCTTTACTACATTGAACACTGGATGGAGTTGCTTTATCCAGTGTGGCAGCCTTAAGCAATAGGCCATAGGTCTGATCCGCTGTTCTACTACAAAAGGGCCAAGCCGTCAGTGCGAGAGTTTCTGTGAGGGGTGCGTGGTGCAAATATCCGATGCGTCGAGGAAGACCTTGTCGCCCGGTCGGAACACTGGAGCCAGAGTTCTTTAATGGTTATAGTATCTTTTCATGTCGTCCTGTGCCTTGCGGATCGCGGACTTTGCTTCTTTGATTGCCATTTTTATCCTTTCCGTAAACTCATTGACTGTCTCTAGATTGGAGTGGTTCTGTTGGGGTTCGAAGCCTATGCAAGGAATGCATCCGATGTCGAGTAGGAACAGACAGAGGCTGTTGGGTAGCAGAGTGGACATGATTGTTGTGCTGGAACTCTGCCATGGGTAAGAGGTCATACCAATCGTCTTGCCATTTGTTTACAAATAGCCAGAGGTACTGGTTCAATTCTTGGTTGACACGTTCCGTCTGTCCGTCGGTTTGGGGATGCCAAGCTGTAGAGGACGCCAACTTTATTCCTAGTAGGCAGTAAAGCTCCCTGGTGAAATGAGCGACGAACTGAGGTCCGCGGTCCAAGACTACACACTTCGGAAGACTGTGGAGTTTCCAGACTTGATGTAAGAAAAGTCTAGCTACACCTTTCACTGTCACCATCGTGTGCATTGGAATGAAGTGTGCCTGTTTTGACACCGAGTCTACTACTGTTATCACTGCATCGTGTCCAGAGGAGAGGGGGAGTTCCACAACAAAATCCACACTAAGTGTATCCCATTGCGAGTTCGAGATCTGAAGAGGATGCAGTTCACCTACCTGAGCTTGCCTTATCAGTTTCGTCCTAAGGCAAAGGTCACAGGTGCTGACGTATTGTCTGATATACCTAAACATTTGAGGCCACCAGTAGTTCCTAGATACCAACTCTAGTATTTTCCAGCATCCAGGATGTCCAGCAATCTTTGTATCGTGGCACAGTGAGACTAACCACCTTTGTAAGTCTGAATTCCGGGAAATGTAGATTTTGCCTCTGAACTGAAGTACTCTGTCATCTTCTGACCACTCTGCAGAATGGACTGTCTTACTCAATGCTTGCCAGAGTTCTCTCACTACCTTTGCTATAGGCTCTTCCTGGTCGCTTCTTTGGTTCCCTTGACGAATTTCTCTAAGCATGTCTCGCTCTGGTCCTTTCAGGTGAAGTCCTTTGAGGGCTTGGACTACTATGAGCTCCAGTCATAGAAGGATCACATCTTTGTTGTCAGAGGCTCTGTTGCCATGATCTGGTCTCTGCGATAAAGTGTCTGGCTTCTCCATGGAGCATCCTGGGCGATAAACTAGCTTGAAGTCGAAGCGAGCCAAGTATAGAGACCAATGGGCTTGGCAATGGTTGAGTTTCTTAGCTATTATAAAGTACTCCAGGTTCTTGTGGTCCGTCCAGATTTCTACTAGGTACCGGGCTCCTTCCAGAAAATGTCTCTATTCTTCTAGTGCACAGATAATAGCAAGCATCTTCTTGTCATGGATCTCGTAGTTCCATTCTACTAGAGACAGGAATTTGCTATAGAAAGCCACTGGGTGCCATTTTTCTTCTTCAGGTAGTTGCTGAAAGAGGATGGCTTCAGAGGTGAAATCTGAACTGTCAGCCTCAATATGGAAGGGTTCCGAGTCCTGGGGTGACGCTAGGATCAGAGCAGTGGTCACTGCTATCTTGAGACATTCAAAGGCTTCCTGTTCCTTGGTACTCCAGTTCCAGGCCTGATCAGAGTAAGTGAGGTCGAAGAGAGGTCGAGCTATGGTCGAGAAATCTTAAATGAAGCGACAGTAGAAGTTAATGAAATCTATGAAAGCTTGTACATCAGTCCAGTTCTCTAGGATGGGCCACTCGCAGACTCTGGTGACTTTAACAGGGTCCATCGCAACTATGTTCTCCAAGATGACTAGTCCGAGGTATTCAATCTGCTTCCGGTGGAACTCATACTTCTCTAGACAGAGGAATAACTTATGTTTCATTAGTATTTCCAAGACCCTCTGGACCACCCATTCATGCTCCTCTTCTATCTTTGTAAAGATCAAAATGTCGTCCAAGTACACTACAACGATCCCTTCCGCTATGATGGTTCTAAAGACGTCGTTCATTATAGTCTGGAAGATAGCAGGGCTGTTGGTCATTCCGAAAAACATTATAAGGGGTTTGAAGAGGCCACAGTTGGTACAGAAGGCCACCTTTCATTCGTCTCCAGGCTTGATGCGTACATTATTGAAACCCCAGCGGATGTCCAGTTTTGTGAAATACTGGGCTCTGTGGAGTTGGGAGACAAGTTCGGAGATGAGGGAGAGAGGGTATTTGTTCTTGATGGTTATGGCATTCAGTGCATGGTAGTCTTGGACTAGACGGAGCAAACCATCTTTTTTCTTAATGAAGAATACGAGGGCTGCAATAGGGGATTTCAAAGGTCGAATTCGTCTAGTACAGAAGTTCTCTTTCAGGAAGGCATCCAACTTCGCTTGCTCCAGCAGAGACAGGGGGTACACTTTTGATGACTTAGGCTTTGCTCTGGGGATTAGCTCAATCGTGTGATCCCATTTGCGGTACTCCAGTAGTATATCAAAGTCCTCCTTAGTGAACACGGATCGAAACACCATGATGTAGGCTGGTAGTGGAGTGACAGCGGCCTGTGTTTCCACACTGTGTCTAGCTCCTTCCATGAGGTGTTGAGATGTCGTGGTCGTGGCTTGGACTTGGTCAGCCTCTGGGAGGAGACATATAAAGAACAGTCAGTCTCTGAGCTTCCAACTCAAGTGGTGCATTTGCAGAAACTCCTCCTCTGGCTCTAGCTTTTCTTGGAGCAGGGGTGTGGGTCCATTATGACAAGACTGGAGGGCTCAGAGTTCAATCCTCATCTGGCAAGTCTGTTCTTTTCGCAGGGTGCATCCTCTCTTACAGCGGAGGGGACAATGAGTCATTTTGACCTCTCTTTTAGTTGATCTTGGAGTTGTGGTTCTTGAGCCAGTCATAGCCTAGAATTAGACTCTGTTTCCCAAGTCCTGAGACAGCCAGGAGCATCCTTTTCGGAGTGAGTCTTGTACCGGAGAACTACGTCTACAACTTTGGAGATTTGTTCTACTTTGTTAGAAGAACCATCAACATTGAAGATGGGGATGTTATATGAGAGGGTCCGGGTGTTCATTCCCTTCGAATGGACGAAATCTCTATTGATGAGGCTTCCAGTTGCTCTGCAGTCTAGGAAAGCTTTGACAGAGTGTAGTTTGCTTGTGTCTGTAGTTCTGATTTCCACTGGCAGGAGTAGGGAAGTTCCTCGCGTGTCCAAAGCGCTGATCAAAAGAAGCTTGGGCAGTCTTTTCTCCCACTTGGGTCTGTGGAGTAGAGCCGAGATGAGGGGGTGCGTCTACTAGTTTACTGTCAATTGTATTGGGGTCCTCTATAGTCAATACAGTGAACTTATTTACTGGTGACCAGGGCGTACTTATCGCCGGCCACGCTATGTAAAATCCTCTTCCTCCAGGGGACAAGACTTTTCTATTAGAACTGTATCCTTCAATGCCAACAGATCTTCAATCAATTCTTCCCGCTGCTCTGTGGTGAGTTGACGGATGTCCATTCAGTGGGGACAATTCTGGACTACATGGTTTACGTCTCCACATCAGTAGCACCCTCACAGAGGCAAGGACCTTGCTTTCCTAGTAGCGTCTACGTCTATGGGGACTTTCATAGATGGAGTGGTCGGCGGAAGCTTCAGAGTGACCAGAGGGGGCAGAGCGAGGGGTAACCTTGTCATAGGCAATGGTGGGGGTTAGGCGGAGACGGTTCTGAGCGATGTGGAAGGGGCAGAATATAACATGGACTAGAAGGCTTCATTTGCAAGGTGTGCTTGGTCGATCCTTTGTGCTGTTCTGTACCACGCGTCGGAGTCAGTATCAGCTGGCCATTCATAGGGCATGGTGGCAATCTGGTTTTGGATGCCTAGTCTGAGACCTCGTTGAAATTTCACCACTACTGTCCAGAGATCCATATAACCAGCGTTGGAGACCAGGGCTTGGAAGCTATCTAAATAGTTGTCCACCATCCAATTTCCTTGGTAGTAGGAGGTCCCTTCCAAAGCATTGATCACATCTGCTTCTGCATTTACAGAGAAGAAGTGCAGCCAGAATTGTTGTTCGAAGTCTCCCCAGGTTTAGATAGGGAAAACACCAGTATCTGCTTCTTGACGGAACACGTTTTCAGACCACTTAGTGGTGTGACCTCCTTTGAAGAATGTGAGAGCCCAGAGAATCTTTTCCTGCTTGTCATGGAACTGCTCTGGGGCTAGGCGTATATAGAGAGAGCAGGAGTTTAGGAATGCACAGCCGTTGTGACATTCTCTGTTAAAGTTCGGAGGGCAGGAGAGCTTGGGGTGAGTTCATTATGCTGGCGGAGCAGGGGACAGAGACACTGGAGGGGATGGTACAAGTGGGAAAGGTGTGTTTGGTATGGCCAGAGGAGGGGGGTTAGCCACTAACTGTGTGAGCTGCTGTAACTGTGTGGTCAGGGCTGCCAGAGTAGAGTTAATATTGCTTTCTGAGACATGTTGTCTCTCTGTGAGCTCCTGTAGATGGTATTGTAGGTATCCTAAGGTATCAGCTACACCTTGAGGGGTGTCCGAGGGCAACGACATCTGAAGAGTGGATTTTTCAGAGGGTTGGGTATGGCAGGGAAGAGCGACCTATTGGGTGGCTGTCCACTGGGATAGTCCAAGGCTCTACTTTAAGATCCTAATCTGCTGTAAGGGCAACTGGGCACAAGACTCTAGGAGAATCCTCAGCAATATTACAGCTTGTGGTTATGATACAACTCACCTCCAGGAGAATCCTCAGAGATTAGGATAAGGCTTCTGAAGGGATCCTTTACATTATATACATCCCTTAGTGTCAGGGTTAGTAGGATTGGAGCTAAACTAGTGTGTTTAAGTATTACTAGTAAACAGGCTAAGGTAGCTCCAGAGTGTTGTTAAGCTATTCAGGGGTGGAAATGGAGGTGTCCCCTTACAATGTTCTGGAGTAATACCAGCAGAAATCTGATTTGAGAAGAAACAAGATATCTCATACCTATGGTCTTTCAAAATGATAGCTTATACACATATATCCCTTGATTTAAATGTATCAAAGCTACAATCTAGATCAGTCAAGGTTATTTTTTTTAGGATATTATGATTATAAAGGCTACAAACTGCTTGAATAGTCAACAAATATAGTGTTTAGATCTAAAGATATCATATTTAAAAAAGAAACTACAAATTTTACTATACAGACAAACTTAAAATAGTTTTCTAAAGCAGAAGACATTTTTGACTATGTGCAGACTTAACAAAGTACCAATATTTATGAAAGAAAAGAAAATGATAGAAAACAGACCATGTTTCAGCAAACAATAGCACTATAACTATAGGATATAACTGAATTGCACAAGCCTATATCTGAATCCAAGAACTTAGATGACAATAAAACAGACATGTTATAATAACAAACAAGAAATGAACCTGAAATAGATGACCAACCACTCATGGTTAGAAGATTCCAAAGAATATCAAAACCAAGTACATATCTAAAAGAGTCACTCAAGTACCCAAGTAATCTAAAAGCAAATAACATTGATACAGTAACCTGAACATTGTGAACCTACCAAGATACTATAAGAAGACCAGATTTATGGTGGAAACCAATAGCAGCTGAATACCAGATGCTTTGAGAACAAGATATATTTGAAATTGTACCTAGACCAGAAAGAAGGAACATTATAGGATGAAAATGGATGTTTGCTATAAAATGGAAAGAGAATAGGATATTGGAATAGAGAAAGGCAAAGATAGTTGTCAAAGGTTATATCTAAGTTATTGAAGAAGACTATGACAAGATATATACCTTAGTAGCAAGGCTAGAGTCTAGTGTGTGCTATAGTAGCATTGTCATGCTGGACAGCCATTTAGGTGATGGAAGTGATAATTTTTATTCTGATAACAATAATAACTAACTTGAAAGACAAGTCTGGTCCCCACAGAGATACTTATTAGAAGCTCAGTCATGGACTTGTGTATGCCACTTAAGTAGCAGAGTAGTGGCTATAACTACCACTACAAAGACCTTATAGAAGTTTGCTTAGGCTTCTTATACTAGTGTCACAAAAAAGTGACTAGTCAATAGTATCATGGAGGTATAACAAAATACCTGTTCAAATAAACTACATAAATAGCTGGACCTTTGTTAGCAAGTAGCCTTGCTAATGTTGCCCTTTTGGTGTAGTGGTAAACCATACAGTATATGACTACTAGTCCATAACACAACTGTGACAACCAGATTTATAATGGAACTCTATTCTAGAATGCTCTTGAGAGTGGAAAAACTTCAAAGACTTACTTTTAACAGAATGACATTATATATTAGTGGCCAGTGGTCCTATATTAATCACAGTTACCATCAAATTTATTATCACTAATGGCTAATTATAGTAAAAATAGGAAGCATAAGTTCTCTTAAAGACAGCATTGCAAATACAACAGAAGAAAACTAGAACTCAGAGAAGTGAGAAGGTGTAGAAGAGATAGTAGAAAGGTTAGGAAAGTCAGGAAGAGAGATAGAAGAGAAAATTGATAAAGATAATGTGCTTGAGAACAAGATAACTAAAGATTATTGCCTCTCTTTACAGCCCATTAAAAGGCTCAAGAGCCATCTATCATATAGAGGGGAATTTCAGGAGTAGGATTAAAGGAGTAAAGAGTAGTTGTCAAGTGCTTGGAAAAGATACTATCTCATCATTCTGGCTTTATTATCTTTGGGAATTTGGAAATTTTTTTGTTATATTACTACTTTGTAATCCTAATAAAATACTCTAGGACATAGAAGGGAATTTGAGAAATCACATACCTATTATCATTCTTTTCTATTGCTCTAGAACTTAATAGCTATTTGAGTGATTGAGTTTCTATTTCTCTAAGCTTTTATTTTATTTTCTAAAAACCACTAAAAACTTTCTCTCAAAGGAGAATTCAATCTTTAACAGACTCAAACATTTGCTTATACTAAGAGTTAATAACTCACTATGCATTTTCAGAGTAGACTTCCAACTATATAGTTAGTTGAAGTAAAGCTTATATAAGAGTATGGGAGTTCTAGGTAGTACTGCTGTATTAATGACAAGCCAGGCTACTAAACTAGATAAGAGTAGCAGTGTTATAGTGCAAAACGAACATACACCTTAGAGATCCTACTACAATAAGAATAACCTTGAGTGAATTCATAAAAATATTACTTCAATTTCTTTCAGTTATTTGAGTTTTTCTCCCCATTTTCCTTCTTTACAAGCTTTCTTTTTTTATTTGATAATCTTTTCAGTTCCTACTTGTTGGTGCACAATTGTGAAACATTTCAGAGATTCTGTTTCTTTTACTTGTTTTTACCTTTGTTAGTAATCAAACCTTCTGATCCTCCATATCACAAAAGATCACTTACTTGTTTTGTGATTGGTTGAAATATAGATTCAAAAGTGCTTATAGGTAAATTTAGACAAGTAACAAGAGATGTTGTTAAGTCTGAGGTCTAATTCTTAGACTATGAGTTCTTATATACATAATTGTGATAGTCTGTACACTAGGACAGATCATCACATGCTACTACCTATTGTTCTATATATAGTAGTGCCTTTATGCTTAATATAGTGATAACTTAACCTTATGGAGGCTGTCCTTTGTTCTAAGAAAAGGACAGATGACTATCTATGGATAA
>Ga0153960_1000235_pt1 | contig 11790 bp, 15 predicted proteins | sample TSFL044MetaG_FD_102274 | JGI IMG/M metagenome (GOLD analysis project Ga0153960, IMG submission 102274) | Attine ant fungus gardens microbial communities from Florida, USA - TSFL044 MetaG | ecosystem: Host-associated > Fungi > Mycelium > Unclassified | place: USA: Florida, Withalacochee...
CGTTGCTTCTCTCTAGAATATTCTTCCTGATCTGCCATCACTCCCTTTGATGCTGCTTCGTAAGAAGGACCTCATGGATTACCTATTAAGTAGTCAGTAAACCCCGCTTAATGTCTAGTATCTTCGAGTCGCGTCCTAGGGCTCATTTATCTAAATATAATTGATCTGATGCCATCAATGCTTAATTGCTACCAAAGTCTATTTATCTAAGTCCATCACCCAGACACTACTGGTTCTAGAGTCCTGATCCACCATATTTCTAAGTCGGTTCCATCCTATAATAGATCTAGAGCATAGTTTTTCCATGACTTTCTTCCTAGACCAGATACCAGCTCATCCTGTTTGCTTCCCGAGGTACCAACATGAGCTCTGGGTTGGTTCTCCCTTACTCAATGTCTTTATTATATGATAGTACGCTCTAAGGGTATAGAAAGGGCTCTAAAGTGAATTCTAATTACAAATTCATTGGTATAAAGCGTATCAAATGTTATCTTCCATGGAAAATTCGCTTACGGTGTAACATCTCCCCCTCACTATAAATAACTGTCCTCAGTCGTCTTCTCGAGGCTGGTCTTTGGTTCTAGATCGTCAGCTACCAGTGTCTAACATTCTATCCTCATAAGATCGGTCCTTCTTGAAGATGGTTTCCGTCACTCTAGGCCAATGTGTCCTGTGAGCTGTCCTTAGTCCTAAGACTCCATTCTTTCTCAAGCTTATCAGCATTTCTCAATTGTCCGTTACTTTCTCCCTTACAGAGTTATCTTAATTCAATTCCACTTATACGGCATCATTTCTACTTCTGTCTATCTATATGGCTTATCTAATCTTCTTTTATAGGATCAATCATTGATTCTTCTTTTTGTTTTTCCATGACGACTACTTCTTTTGAGCTCGTCATTCTGTCCCTCTTTTCTTTTCCATTCTTTCTTCTCTACCATCACTCACTCTATGTCTTCTCTGGCTGCCCTCTAACAACGTCTCTTTGAGCTTCATGGGATGAGTCCCTCTGCTGATAGAGATGCTCAGATAGCTGTTCTCTTTTCTGATTTACACCGGCTTATGCAACTGCCCTCGTCTCCTGTACCTGCTCCTGCTGCTACTATATCTTTTCCTGTGGAGGCTCCTGCCCCCATACCAATCTATTCTAATGTTTTATCTCGACTGGTTCCAGCTAGTTTTGCTCCTGCTCCTGTGTTGCCTAGGGAAGGGCCTCTGTTGTCTTCTCCTTCTTCTACTGTCACACCCATTGATCTTGCCTTAATGCCGGGTCCTGAAGAGTTAGCTCCAATTCTGCCTGTTCTCCCCAGTCCTATTTCTCCCTCGACAGTTATTACCCTTTCAAGTCCTATCAATGGTGCATTTCTTTATTTCTCTTCTAATTTTCTGTTTTTCTAATTGTTCTGTTCACAGGGGCTCCAGTTGCGATTACAACTCCCACTCCCGTGCTTATTTTTGCTTCTTCTACTCTGCCTCCTGCAGAGCTTCCAGCTATTGAGTCTCCAAAGTCTCGACGATGCCCCATTGCGATGCAAGTGGGTGTTTCTCTGCCTCGTTCATCCAGACCAAAACCACGTCCTTGCCCTGTTCCTCGACGTTCTCTTCCTTCTCCTGATCCAGTTTCTCCTCCTAGATCATCTGTGGCTGCTCCTTCTGAAGCTGCCGAGTCTGGTGCTGCCTCTGACAGTACCATACTTCCTCTTTCTCCCAAACTGAAGTCTAAGCTCCGTAAACCCCGCGTTCCTTCTAAAGCACCAATCCCTGGTCTATCTAGAGCGTCTTCGCCTCTTCGCAAGAAACACCGCGTCCGCGAATCTGGTTCTTCTTCTAAATCTAAAGGCAGAGTTCGCATTTTTCCTAGTCGACCCTCATCTCAAAGTAAGTCCTTTCTTTTTACTTCAGTTTCTTTCTAGAGCTGAATTCTATTTTCTTTTCTTTCAGCTCACAACATCGCCTCCCTTTATGGCATGTCTGCAGGTTACCCTCTTCTAGAAATGGTCTCTGCACTGTTCATGCCTCCTTCTCGTGAAGATCTAGTGTGTTTTCTCGCTTCAATTTCTCTCTAGAGTCCTACTGGGTATCTTAAGTGTCTGACTTGTCTCTCTTCCGGCACTAAGGAGTGCCATCCCCAGCCTCCTATCCCCTGTTCCAACTATACTGCTGCCACTACGCTCCGTTATAATCTCATTGAAGCTTCTCAAGCATGTGCTCGTTGTGACTCCGCCTACATGCCGCACTGTACTCATCAGCAACCTGCCTCTTCTTGGCAATTTTGGGCAGAACAAACTCGCATGCCCAGCTTTACAAGCAGTCAGCATACGTCTCCTCCTCTTTGTTTCCATCTTTTTCCTTTTTCTAATTCTCTCTCTAGACATCATGTCCCATCTTCGCACCCTTATGGCTTGTTAGAACTGTGTCAGTTCTGCCCACAACACTCTCAGTGCCACCCTGGACACTTATCAGAATCAAGTGTCTGAGTTTGCCGAGGAACTCCTCGTCTCGCAGGAGTATTTCTCTTATGATCCTGACTACTGGGTTTCTAGTAGTCTGGTTGATTCTACTGAGTCTAGGGATGCACTTTTCGCAGCCGCTCAGTCTGCTTGCGATCCCAGGACTGGACTTTCCTCTCAAGCTGCCACTGCACGACTATTCGATGCTCATTTCGCATTTGTCTGCTCATTTTGCGAGGGCATTGCCCTTTCTGATTTTAGTGGTGACCTTCCCGATCCACTCACATTTGACGAGCAGCATGTGCAAGTTCTCCAAGACATGCAAGACCTCTGCGATCGCCATTCTCATAAGGGTAAAGGTCGGGCTTGAGTTTACTATTTTATTTTCTCTTTCTAGATACATCTTTTTGTTTGTTTTTTTTCCGTTTTTTCCTGTATTTATTATTTTTATTTATATATATATATCTCTGCTGTGATGATTTTCCGCTTTATGTAACGTGTGAGTTCTCTATTTCTGTATTTCATATCGTTACTCTGATCACTGCTAAATATAGCATGATTTCGCAAAAAAATCCTCCAAGTCCGATTATCCTTTTCTTCTTATGTCTCTATTCGGCTCGACTTTTCCTCCCCCCCACTATGGAAAAAAGATGTCCTCACCATCTCTTTAGAACGTTCTCCCTTGTCTCTAGAAGCTTTTTGCTTCCTCTCGTCTGTATGCATCATATTTTCCAGTGATTTCCTTTCTTTCTTTGAATTTAATTACTGATTTTTCTCTTTTCCTTTCTTAGGTGTCACTCCGCTACCCTTCCAGTATGTCCCATCGCTTTCTAGGGCCTTTCCACATGCGGGGTCGAGGTCACCTTCATCTATATAACTGCTCTCTGTTTTCGAATCACTCTATTTCTTCATCATCTTTACTTCTCACATTTATGGCTTCCTCGGTAACTGGTGAAACTCATAACGCCTTCTTGGAGCTATCCGATGCCGTCTCCAATGTTTTCCATCGTAGTCAACGCTACACTTGTCATAAGACCACTCTTAGTTCTCTCAAGATAGCTATTGATAGTTTAGCCAAACCCACTGTGAGGATAGCGATACCGATGAGGTAATCTTTATCATGCATGCCCCATATAATAATATCGCTAAATGTCTTTTTCGTCAGACTCCTGTCTGTTTTTCCTTCTCTCTTTATCTAGATGATCTCTTATTTCTCTTTGACAGTCTTTTATGCAGGTTGACGACACTGGTGGTCCTCCTGCTCCTGCTGTTTTGCCACCCATGCCTCCACCGCCTTCTTCAGCTCCACCTGCAGGGGCTGTTCCTATCTCTCACTTTCCAGTAAGTCTTTTCTCTAGATCATTGCTTCTTCCTCTTGACATTCTTCCGTCTCCTCAGTTTGCTTCTGCACCTCCATCTATTGCTGGTTCTGACGGCAGTCTTGCTAAGGAAGGTATGTTTCTTTCTCTTTTCGCTTTTCTTCTTTTTAACTTGTCTTTTTACAGCTCGCGCAGTCTTTCACGCTACCCAGGACTTTTACAAGCAGGGCATCCATGCTCAGAACTCCACGCTTCGCTCTTGTTCTCTTCCCACTATTGAGGTCGCCCTCATCTTTGCCTCTTCCAATGTCCTCCAGGCTATCTACTCCCTCGAGAATGCAGCTCGCAACTATAAGGATGCCACTGAGGAACAGGAATGCCTTTCCTCTATCTATGACTCCTGCATTTCTGCTCAGTCTGCTAGATAGTCTGCCCTGTCTTCTGTAATCTTGTCTGCTTGTCTACTCGTCTCGTAGTTTTTGCTTTATACTCTCCACTCAATTGTATCTCATCTGTTACTCCCAATCCAAGAGTTTTGTTGTTGTTTCTCTTATGTGATTATCTCTGTCTGTTTCTGCAGCGAGCTCCAGTAGGCCCTCCTCAGACGCATCTAGTAAGTCTTTTACTTCTGAGTTAAAGTCCAGTTTCTCCCTAGAGAAATATGGCAGTACTCTAAAGGCCGCTACTCTGTTCTGCCATACTGAACCGTCAAGTTCAGCTAAGATATAAGTGCCTCCTTGTAATTTTCTCACAACTACCATAGGTCCTAGATACCTTGGTTTCATCTTCCTATCTGCTGACATTTCTATAGTTGAATTTTTTACCAAAACCAAACTTCCTGGCCCTAGGTTGAACTCCTTTATCTTATGTTGCAGATCTCTCTCTAATTGTAAAGTTCTTCTAATCTTCTCTTTAGTCACTTTCTCTCTTATTTCTTCTACATGAGCCACATGTTTAGCTAAGGCCATTGCTTGTAATTCTATTAGCTCCTCTCTAGAGAGCATTCTCTCTGGATATTTGACTAACCATGTTGCTTCTATTATGTCCAAAGGTATGGTCGGATGTGCACCTGTCACCATAAAGTACGGTGAACATCCTGTCCCTTTTCTTACTGTAATTCTATCTGCCCACATTACATGGTGCAAGTACCAAGCCCACTTTCTGACATCTTTCTTTGTTGCTTTGTATAGCATCTGTCTGAGATCCCAATGCAGTCTTTCAACTATACCATTTGCTTGTGAGTTATAAGGAGAAATTGCCATTCCTTTTATTCTGTACTTCTCTTCTAGCCACTTCACAGCTTTCTTAAATGGGGCTCCGTTGTCGGTAACTATTTTTACTAGACTTCCCCATCTACATATAATATCTTCAAATAGCCATTGTCCTATAGATCTAGCATTCTCTTCCTTTAGAGCTTTAGCTTCCATCCAGGACGACAGTCCGCATCTCCCATGTACTATATATTTACAGCCATTTGAAGGCGAATTCATATGTACTGTATCTGCGTGCAAAACTTGGAAGATTGACGGTGTATGCGTCACTACTGGTGGTAGTTCTAGAGCCCTTCTTTGTCTAACTTGACACATGTGGCAGGTTCTAATATACCACATGGCATCTTCTTTTATTTCTGGCCACTAGAATCTTTGCCGAAGCAATTTATTGGTAGCATAGCCGCCTCGATGTCCCATCTCATCATGGCACAACTTCAACAGTCTCATTCGGTCTTCTTCAGCCACAACCAATTGTAGACTGTTATTTCTGGCATTTTTCTTATACAATCTCCCATCTCCTTCATCTGACCAATAATGAGAAGCCGCCCTTATTAAGCTAGCCTGCTCTGCTGTTAGCTTTTCAAAAGACCTCTTACTCTTGGTTGCCAATAGCTCTCTTATCTGTTTTATTCTCTCATCTATTCTTTTTGCATGATCGCTTCTTCTATTATCGTCATACTCTTCCTGACCATTCTCTAGATCCTGTTTAGGCTCTTTACTAGTAGTTTCTAAGAAGATATCTCCTATCTTGTTAGTACTATCTCTGCTACCATCTTCCACTAGCCTTTTTTCTAACTCCAATAAAGACCCTTTTTCTATACTTTCATAAAAGAATCCCTCTCTAGAGTCGATTTCTTCATAGAATTCCTCTAATTCCAATGGATCCGAGCTTGTGGGATCTTCTTTCCTCATCACTATATCTCCTGCCCCATCATTGGTACCATCTTTAAAATCTTCTTCTTGTGGATTTCCTGGATACTATTTCCTTCTAGACAGACCATCCGGTCCAAACGTCTTTCCTTTCTTGTGTACAATCTCAAAGAAGAAATGAGTTCATATATAGTCTACCCATCTATTTATAGTGGCATTTGGTATCTTCCCTAGGTTATTCAACATTCCCATTAGATATTTGGCATCTGTTTCTACTATAAAATTTCTACATCCTCTGAATAAATATATCTCCTGTTCCAAAGCTTGCCTCAGTCCACATAGTTCCCTCTTTGGCTGAGAATACCTCTGCTGCTGTGGATCCATCAGTAGAGAGTTAAACTTTACATAATGGATCTTCCTAGGATCTTCTTCGTCTCTCTGGTATATGTAATACCCTATAGCTCTCCACGACGTATCCACTGCTAAGACTAGTAGCTGTTCACTCAGGAACTTTGGATTTCTCGTGTGAAAACAGTCTTCTATAAGTATCTTAAGGTCTTGTTGCACTTTCTGTTGTATTGGTCCCCATTCAAATGGAACATCTTTCTTAACTATCTCATATAAGGGTGCCGCTACTGTTACAAAGTTGGGTATATGATTTCTACATTGCACCACCGTTCCTAGGAAGGCCCTTATATCAGTAGTGTCCTCACAAGGTCTCCAGCGCAATATCTTTCCAATTGCATCGCTAGTCGGCTTCCTTCCTTCATATGAACACTCAAATCCTACTATAGTGATATAATCACTACATATCGTCATCTTAGGACCTGAGAAGGTCCCTCCAGCATGCTTCATTCTCTGCAATATTCTATTAACATTTCCCAGATGCTCAAACACAAACTTTCTAATTCTTGGATTTTGATCTAGAGTCTCTACTCTGCCTCCTGGTAGCTCGTACCTAGTCTTAGGACCTCTAATTGGCACATCATCAATGTAGGGCAATGTATACTTGGGTATTTCGTCCCTCAATATATATGTCACATCATCATGAAATATAGGCACTGAATTAGTCCATTCTATTGGTAGAGTAACTAGTCTTAATGCTCCGAAGGGCGTCTGAAAGGTGGTTAGGTCCCTAGAACGCTCCGCAAGTACTCTTTCATCGTATCCTACATATAAATCTAATATTCCACTACAAGCTCTTCCTGCAAAGTACATAGCCAACTTTTCGGTCGCCAGTGGCAATCCTGAATGTGCTATCATCACTCTGTTCAGTGGCTCTAGACTATGCACTATTCTCAAGCTCTTGCCGTCCTTTTTTATTACACAGAACCATCTAGACCGATAGGACGAGTTTGACGGTTCATAAACTCCTGCATTTATTTTTCTCTTAATCATCTTGCATACTTCTTCATGAATAGCCAAGAGAATTCTGAAGGGTTTTTCCACCCATGGAATATGTGCAACCGTCGGTATCTTTACTGATGGAAAGTACTCTTCTTTAAATTTCCCTCTCTCTATATCATCCCATGCAAAGGCTTTGTTCTGTTCTCCTATTAGCCAGTGCATTAATTTTCTCTCTTCCGGCTACAAGAATCCTTCCTCATGAGCCATATCCAACTTCTCTTTTCTCTCTAAAGTGTAACGTCCTCTAGGTTCGAACTCTGGTGGATGTTCTGGTAACTTAGGCATTCCTTGTAAAGGATCACCCACTATTTTCCTTGTAATTCTGAATCTTTCTGGCAGAGTCCCAAGTATCAGCTTCACTTTCAAGGCTACTGGCTTGTACTTCTTTACAAAGCAACTCACGACTTCCTCCTCTATTTCCTCTAGATTACCTGCTTCCTCTTCCATGGCCATCCAGCGACGACGAAGGGTATCAGGTCTCCTTATTTCCTGCATTATTTGTTCTAAAAGTATTGCTTCCTCTTTTCCTAAGGTCAGCTTACTTCTCTCTAGATACAATAGTCTCAACTCATCCATGCTCAGCATATTTCCTGTTATTGGTAGAACCTCACTGACGAAAGGCCTCCCGTCTCAATCTAGTTCGATTATACAGGGAACTTCTCCTCTGGGGAACATCTCAGATTCCTCAAGGTTCACCAAAAATTTGCCAAGTTCTCCACCTTCCACGGCAATTCCCCTCTTTTATATGTCGGTATGGCTACCTTAGTTCCAGTATTCGGACAGGTAATACACACTGTCTGATTTCCTTCCTTATCATTTACAATTCTACTCTCTGTTATAGTGTCAAATGGCCACCCTAACAATACTGTATAAGGTGCCGTGTCCATTACATGTATCTGCAAGAGTACCATCACCCCTCCTAGAGTGAACGGTATGTTTCTTGCCAGTCCGCACGTTCTAGATAGCAACCCATTCGCACTCTGTATCTGAATGCTAAGACTAGGATCCCAACTTACTTTATTGGTGGCGGCTACCTTCTTGGTCATTGAGACTATCTGTGAGCCGCTATCCAATAACACTTCTTCTTCTCCGACGCCATTTATCACAGCTGGTACTACTCTCAGATGAGCCATATCTGGCGCCACTCTCTCTTCTTTGTTTCCTTCTTCTTCTATTGCAAATATCTGACAACTACGCTCTTCCAGACTCAATTTCTCTAAAAACTGTAGGACTGGATCAGCCACAGCCCAAATCTCCACGACTTTGCCATTTTCTATCTCAATGACTTCCTGCCACTTTTCTGGACTCTCCAGACTGTTAACTGACACTACTTTCTTTTGTGACTAGTTGTCTTCCTTTTCTTGACCCTTGTCCTCTCTAGATTCATCCTTATTCGAGCGTTTACTTGTCAAGATTTCTTTTAAAGCTGCTCGCAACTTCGGCGCTACAGTCCATAATTCTTTAGGAGTCACTTTCATTTTCCCTTCCAACATCCTATCTAATATCTCCTCAGCCTTAACTCCTTCCTCAATTGGCGCTCTATTCTTTACTGGCATGTCCCTCTGAGAAAATTGTCTGAAATATTTAGCTGGGAGTAGTGGAACATTGACTACCGGTACCTGTATGGGCACCTTTCGATAAGAGAACTCGTGGTTTTGACTTGTAGTCGACGTTCTAGATTCACTACAAGTCCCAGTTTCTGCTCTTCCCGGTGAGGATTCCTCCTTATTTTGATTCTGTCTATTTACCTCTGAAGCCTTCTCATTCCGAAAGCGAACCTGTCTTTTGAATGGTGACCTCTTCATTGGTGTCTCTAAAAACCCGATTTTTTTCTAGGAGCCGAGTCCTGTCTCGTCTGAACGTACTCTGCTGCCATTCTTCTCAAAAAGGACTCCATGCCCTCTTCTTCTAACTCTGGTGTTGGCTCTCTTTCTAGACTCATTTTCTGCATCATGACCTCTAGGCTACCAACTTTCTTTCTTAAGTGAGACAGTTCTTCTAACTGTCCATGTTCTCTAGATGGAGCCTCCATCTGTCTCTTTACTGGTTGGGATAACACCATGACCCCTCCTGTGTCCGGCTCTTGATCCCATACACTGCAGGTTTCTAATTCTGGATCTCCCCACATCATCACTGCTATCGACAATGGCAGGTGTTTCCTTACACAGTCCCTGATGGACATATTATGCTCCATTGGTATCGGTTCTCCATTTGCGAACCTCACCGTGAATTTATCTACCAATATTAATCCTTTCTTCTCATCTTCTGTCTTCTTAGGGCAAAACAAGAACAAGTGGTCTGTCTCAAAACAATAGAAGCACTTCCTCAGAGATCTAGCTGGCCCCATTTGTGGTGGTCCCTGTCTGTACCTCATCGGAAATCCTCCTACTTCTTTTGTTGTCGGTCCCGACGTCTGTCCTTACGAGTGTATCAGTGTTTTTATACTATCTAGAGCCCCCTGTACACTCTTCTCATAGTGCTCTCGCGATCTCTCTTGTTTCTCATATAATGTCTTTAATACATTTATATCCTGTTGCAAGGCCTCTACATCTGGATGCACCTCAACTTTTCTCACTGACTCTTCTTTACTATAATACACCGGTCCTCTAGTGTCTGGGTCCACTTTTCCATTCCTAGATAATATCACTGGCATATGTTTCAACGCCCACGCTATTGTTTTTCCACTGACTAGCTTTATGGCTTTCTGTACTACGTGATCTAGATCATAAGGATCCTCAATGCGACTTCTTCCTTGCGTATCTACCTTAAGTGTCCCCTGTATGCTTAATCTAGAATTAAGTGCATCTTGAAAGGCGCTATCTAATGTTTTAACAAAAAGCTCCACAAGCTCTCTGTTTCCTGTCACTGCCAGCGGTCTAAGACACTTCTGAGCAATGTACACGAACTTCCTCTTGAAGCTTATGAGTCACTCCTCCTGTAATAAATTGATCCCGGCATTCTCTCTACATAATTTTCTTAGGTTATCCATACTACCTTGTTCTTCAGTAGTTAGTTCTGGATATTCAGTCTTAAGTCTCTCTAGAAACCGATTTCAAGACCCAGCTTCATATTCTTTGAAGCTGGTCCACTGGTCATGTATGTTGGCATCCACATATCCTGTAATCCAATCTAGTTTCTTTTGATTCTCTGTAATTTCTGCAGTTCAGAACAGTTGTTCTATTATTCTAAGGAAATTTCTGAGTGTCCTTGACTGTCCATCCCACTTAGGGGTGCTCGGGCTAAGGGGCATCAGCATGTTCAATTTAGCAGTCATATCTGATTTAGTTTGCAAAGTAGTAGTTGGGTTAATAAACAGCAGTGTTGATGTTCGAGATGGTGGTAATGAAGTAAGGTTATCAGAAAGCGCTTGCGTCACCTCTGATGTGAGTTCTTCCAGCAATTCTTCAGGGATTACGCGTACACTTGAGAGACTAAACCTTCCCAGGTAAATAGGTCCAGTCCGTCCCGCTGAAGTATCTAAGAAGGGGTTCGGCTTGACATCTGATGGAGATCCAAGGCTCAAAGTAGACTATTCTGATAGTTCCGACATCTCTGAACTGACATGTCGTCTCTTTGCTACACCTCTTGCTTTCTTCTGTAGTATATGTTCTGGGTTATCTACCAGATGTACCAATCCAGCTTGCTGCGCTGTAGAAGTTTGATAACTCCTAGTTCTAGTTTCTGGTTGTTTTTCCACTCTAGAAAGATTTAAAGAATTAGGCATATTTTTAGAAACAAAGTTTAGGATGCTCAAAGTGTTAAAGTGAAAGATGAGTGGAAAGAGTAAGAAAACCCTTAAATCTGAAACTCCCCTCACGGTAGGCTCCAGATGAAAGGGTGTAAAAGAGAATTGCACACTGGAACAAACAAAACCATGCTGTGCCAGCTTCCAATTGCATGCTAAAGGTCTGAGGGGAAATAATCAAAGATGAAGGTTTGTAAATAATTAGAAAATAGGAATTATACACAGCTCCAATAAGATATACGTTGGTAGTTGTGAAATGATTGTCAAGTCTCTCTAGATCGTCGTAGTATAGCCTCCCTAAGGTGTCAACCTTTACATACCGTAACAAAAGCTTCTCTGGAAAATACAGTTAGTTGATCACTCATGGACCCTCCATACTCAGTTACCCCCTTGTCTGCACCTCCAACACTGAACCTTACAGGTGTAATGCAATCCAAGTGTGCACCTAGCCAAGCTTTCCCAGCCTGCTGTCCTCTCTGAAGCCTGCCTGAGTTGCATCTGCATCTTCTCCCTAGATTGAGTTTTGGGTATATTCTGTGTTCTTCTCAAGACATCCTACTAGTCTCAGTCTTCTTACTCTCAATAGATTCGCATTTACAATTCCAGAGGCAGTGTAGATGGAGGTAGGAGTCAAGAGGTTCCTCTTCTATCCAACTGCACACCGGATACTATATTAAAATGATTACAAAGCCCTGAAACTCAAGGAATAAAATATAAAAAGGAAACTATTA
>Ga0153960_1000236_pt1 | contig 11779 bp, 5 predicted proteins | sample TSFL044MetaG_FD_102274 | JGI IMG/M metagenome (GOLD analysis project Ga0153960, IMG submission 102274) | Attine ant fungus gardens microbial communities from Florida, USA - TSFL044 MetaG | ecosystem: Host-associated > Fungi > Mycelium > Unclassified | place: USA: Florida, Withalacochee...
CTCTCCCAGAGATGTTCCCCTAGATGCCCAGTCATGGACTCGAGCATCTAGCTTGAGTAGCAGAGTAGTGGCTGTGACCACTGCTACATACACCTCATAGACACTTGCTCAGGTGCCCTGTATTGGATTTCCAATGGATTTCCCTTCTAGAAGTGCTCTTGAGGACAGAAGCAAACTTAGATGGGTTAGCATGACCTAAGCAACATCATACCTCAGCAGCCAATGGCATTATTTATAGAAGAGTTACAATCAGATCCAAGCCATCATAACTGATGGCTAAGTATAGCAAGATCAAGAGAGTCGAGCTACTATGGAGTTGCATCGCAACAGCAGTGGAAGGAAATTGGAATCTGGAGGAGTGAGAAGACATATAGGAGGTAGAAAGAAGAACAGAGAAGCTGAGGAGAGAGGCAGCAGGAAGGCTAGATAAAGATAACATGCTTGAGAGCAAGACAACTTGAGATCGTCATCTCCATCTACAGCCCAGCAAGAGGCTTGAGATCCAACCACCATGCAAGGGAAGATTCCTGGAGTAGGACTAGAAGAGTAGGGAGTGGTCATCCAGTGTTCGGGAGGGGCACCATCTCATCATTGTGGCCTTGCTATGTTTGGGAATTTGGAGGTTTTCTTTGTCTTGCTTTCTTTGTTGTCTCTTTGCTTTGTAATCATAATAAAATACTCTAGGGTGCAGAAGGGAACTCAAGCAACACACCCCTATCTTCATCCCTTTCTGTTGCTCTAGAGCTTAATAGCTATTTTGAGTGATTAAGTTTCTAATTTTCTACTTTACTTTCTAAAAACCTACCAACCCTCGCTCTCGACAGGAATTCGAGCCCCAATGGACTTGGGCATTCACTTATGCTAGGAGTTAATAGCTCGCTATGTATCATTGGAGTCGGCTTCCAGTTGTATGGTCAGCTGAAGAAGAGCCCACACAACAACACAGGAGTTCTAGGTAGTTCTGCTGTATCAATGGCGAGCCAGACTACTAGACTAGGTAAGTGTAAGGGGCTACTTGGAGGCAACCCAGAACATACTTGATGTTAGTGGAGGAGGCGTCTTAAGTGAGAGTGATGAATAGCCCAAGAGCTCTAATTAATATTGAGGTAAGGTATTCTACCATACATTACTAGCTATATATACTAGACTAGCCAGTATGTGCACTGGTTGCTAAGGGAACACAAATCAGAGCACTAATAACTACTATACCTAATAAGGCTATGTAGTACTAACCATGGCAACAAGAACAAGAGGGAAGAGAACTATAAATAGCAGGCTCTGAGGATCCAAGGGCAAGCTAGATAATACTCACCCATACCAGGTTACCTAAGCTACTCTAGAGCGTCCTCTTACAGTAAGGGCAGTAGTATCACGACACGAGATGAATATACATCTTAGAGAGCCTATTACAGTGAGATCTATCTCGAGTGGATTTATATAAAATCTTTATTATCATTTCTTTTGGTTATTCAAGTTTTCCTCTCTATTCCCCCTATCCTTAAGCTCTCTTTTATATTTGATCATCTCCCTAGTACCTACTTGTTAGCACACAATTGTAAAACATCTTGGGGATCTTTTATATTCTTATTTGTTATCACTTTTGTTTCGTGATCAATTCCCTTTGATCCCCATCAATGCTGCTGGCCACTAAGGTATGACATCATCCTGGTAACACTAGGTCTTTGAAGACTGCCTCTGCTCTTGAGAGTACTTCTAGAAGAGAAATCTGTTAGAAATCTGATATGGGGTGCCTGGGCAAGCATTTATGAGGTATATGTAGCAGTGGTCACAGCTGCTACTCTGCTACTCAAGTAAGATGCTCGAGTCCATGACTGGGCGTCCAGGGAACATCTCTGGGAGGCCAAACTCTTCTCTCAAGCCAGTTATTCTGATTATTACAGTGCAAAATGCCACTTATTTTACCTAAACTGTTGTACAGCATGACACTGGAGTGGAGCAGAGTTACTCCGGAGTGGAAGGGAGTTGACAACAAAAGTGGAGAATAACCTTGGCCTCAGCTCATGCACTGTGCCTTGATCTATTATTGCATGTATGGTTGCATATTTCAGGAGGACTGAATTGTTACCAGGAGTTCAGGAGAGGAGTGAGGATAGAACATGTTAAAGATGTTAATCTATGAACTAAAGAACTAGGATGTAACTAATAGAGTACTTATACTAAGTCTAGAATAGAAGGAGTACAAGTAACTAGTTTACACCATAATCCTATAGGATAGACAACAGAAGTTCAGGAGCAAAATTTAGTGATAATATAAAATATAAAAGAAATTATATTATTTTCCATTATATAACAATAGGCAACTATTCTAAGGCTATATCTATTAAGGCACAAAGTCTTTACTGTAAGAGAATGCTCTAGAGTAGCTTAGATAACCTGGTATAGATGAGTATTATCTAGCTTGCCCTTGGATCCTCAGAGCCTGCTATTCATAGTTTCCTTCCCTCTTGTTCTCATTGCCATGGTTAGTACTACATAGCCTTATTAGGTATGGTAGTTATTAGTGCTCTGATCTGTGTTCCCTTAGCAACTAGTGCACATACTGGCTAGTCTAGTATATATAGCTAGTAATGTATGGTAGAATACCTTACCTCAATATTAATTAGAGCTCTTGGGCTATTCATCATTCTTACTTAAGACGCCTCCTCCACTAACAATAAGTGTGTTCTGGGACGCCTTTGAGTGCCTCCTTACATTTACCCGACTAGACTCCTATTGTCTTGCTGACTACTGCCCTAATAAATTGTATGTGATTGCCTCTAAGAAGAGGACCCCTACTCTAAGCAGCTTTCTAAGAAATTACTGCCAATCTCCTGTGTGTACCACTCACAATAGAATGCAGCACAGAGTTTATACAAAAAAAAGATAAAGAGCAACATTCAATTGCAAGGTCAGAACCAAACCATATACCTGGACTTGGTGCAAAGTCTCCTCCCTCAGTCCCTAACAAGTCCCCTTTATAGCTAGGGTCTACTTTCCAAGATGCTTATGAGCACTGTGCTTACTAGCAAGGACAATGAAGAGAATAAGTGGGTGGTGAGATTGTGAGATACGAGGTCACTATTGGGTATCAAGTTCTTATGTTAATGTTGAGTTGTAAAGACTTAGAGTTCATCCTAGGTGAATGTTCAGGAAGAACTCGATAGAGTTCCCCATTGTATTCTATACACTACTTATACTACTTTTATATAGTCTGTGCACTAAAGTCTCACAGTCACATGTTCTTTTAGAATGTTCTACAATTACCTGACCTAATCACATGATATGGTTTACTTAAGTTTCCCACACTATTTATAGTTTTATCCTATTACAAGTCTTAAGGTTGTGGATTCACTGTTCAAAAGCACAGGAAGTTATTTCCTTTTTGGGCTCTCATAATAACAAAAGATTAACAGTTACTCTTTAGGAGGCTGCTTAGAGTAGAGATCCTCTTCTTGAGGTGATAGTATAACCATAGTATTAGGGTAGTAATCAGTAAGGCAGTAGGTGTCTAGTTGGATAAAGATCTTATACCTTAACAGATGTAGTTGTAATAAGGGAGATCAACCATTAGCTCCATACCCTAAGGTGTTAGTATGATATCTCAATCCTAATATAACTAACTCCCAAGCAACCTGCTCAAAAAAAAACAAGCCCTTGCCTTACTAAGGGTACAAATAGAAGAGAAAAAAGAAAGATAGTGTTAGAAGTGTAAAAAATTTGGGCACCTGGCCTATAACTGTAGAACAAAGAAGAAAGTAGAAAAAAGAAAGGAAACCCCAAAATAAATTTGAAATATAGGCAAGCAGAGTAATAAGGAGTGAGAAAGGAAGAGGAAGAAATAAAGTGTTTCAGATGCTAGGGAGTGGAGCACTGCAAATGGAAGTACCCAAACATAGCAGTGGAAAGGAGAAGATAAGAAGAAGAAGTGATGCATATGGTAAGACCACAAAAGACATAGCAAGAGAGGAGACCAGTATGGTTCTTATGAACAAAAGCACAAGAATACAGCAGTGCATAGGGCATGCTCCTGAGAAGTGCAGTAATAGAGGGGAAGGGATAAAAGACCAGGTGAAAAGTAGTAACATTTGTAGAGTATAAAGAATATGAGTACAAAAGAACAAAAACAAAGAAGAACTAGGGGCAAGATCTTGTCTCTGGAAAATGACTAAGTAATGTGTGGTGTGAAAGCTGCCTTAAGGCATAGAAGTGGAGGAGTACTAGCATAAAGATAGAAAGGGGGAATAAAGTTGAATGTACAAAGTGTGAAAGAAAGAATATAGTCATAGGAGAAAAGATAACAGAAGAGGAAAAAGGAAAAATCCTATGCCCAGAATATAGGACAGAAAAAAAGAAACCATAGTAGGATTAGGAGGTGGTGGCATAGCCTAAAGTACAGTAAGGTAGCACATAGAGTAAGACTCTAAAAGATGTAGCAGACAGAGAAGTAAGGGGGATGTTCAAGATGTTAAGAGAAGTATAGCTTGATATTAGAATAGAGGAAGTAGATATGTATGAAGGGATTACTGTGAAGGTATTGTTGGATAGTAGGGCAATGGATGTTTATGAACAAGAAGATGGCAAAAGAACATGGTTTCAAGTTGCAGAAAGTAGAAAGACTACTTGTAATAAGAAATATAAATAGAACAAGAAATAGTAGGAGAAACATTACACACCAAGTAGAGGTCAATGTGTTCTATAAGAACCATGTGGAAAGAATGAGGATAAACATATGTAATTTGGGAAGGACAGAAGTAATATTGGAAATACCATGGCTATAGATGCATAACCCAAAGATAAACTGGGAAACAAAAGAGGTTAAAATGATAAGATGTCTGCTATTATGCAAAAGGAACATAGAAGTCAAAGAGAACATTGAGCAAAGAAAGAAAATTGGAAAGAGAATCAGAGTAGTAGATCAAGCAAACAAAGAGGAGTAGAAATGGACAATAGAAGAAAAGTTTGACAATGAAGTCAAATTAAATAGAGAAAAAGTGAGAAAGATGGTGTTACAAAGGTCTTATCAGTGGCTCAAAGTATTTAAGAAAGTAGAGTTGAAAAGAATACTAGTAAAAAAACCTTAGGACCATGTGATAAATCTGAGGAAAGATTTTGTACCAAGAAAGGGGAGAACATACCTTATATTGAGAGTGTCATATGATGGAAAATAATCATTTAAATAAAATAATTTCTTTTATATTCTATATTATTACTAAATTCTGCTTCTGAACTTCTGTTGTCTACTCCTATAGGATCATGATTTAGACTAGTTACTTGTACTCCTTCTATTCTGGACTTAGTATAAGTACTCTATTAATTATATCCTAGTTCCTTAGTTTGTAGATTAACATCTTTTATGTGTTCTATCCTCACTCTTATTAATATACCACTCTTCTCCTGAACTCCTGACAACAATTCCATCCTCCTGAAATATGCAACCACACATGTGACAGCAGATCTAGGCACAGCATACAAGCTGAGGCCAAGGTTGTTCCCCCATTTTTGTTATCAACTCCCTTCCACTTCGGAGTAATTCTGCTCCACTCCAGGTCACTCTGCTCCTGCTCTACATGTTTCTGACAGAGAGAAGAAAAGAAGGAAGTAAGAGAATTTGTGAAAGAACAGTTGAGGAAAGGATATATTAGACCCTTGAAATTGCCTTAGACTTTACCAGTATTCTTCATAGAAAAAAAAGAATGGTGCAGGACTATTGATACCTGAATAAGAGAATGATTAAGGACAACTGTTTGTTGCCTTTAATTTCAGACCTAACAGACACTATGGACACAAGAAATATTAAGACTCTAAATCTCACAGTTGAATATGCATTTCAACTTCAAGTCTATATCAACACTTGATATCTTCATGTCCTTTCACAAAGGGTCTAGTATGAGGCCCAAAATATATTCAGATCTAAAATTAAACAAATTTTATGACTTCACACCCCAAAATTAGGACTAAGATAGAACCACTTGCTAGGTAGCAGAGAAGGCACAGAGGGTTTCATCAACAAAGCTGGCTACCTAGCTATATAGCTATATATCTGGAAACATAAGGTCACTACCACTGACAGGCCAATCACTCAAGAACCAGTAAAGTCAAGCCCATGGCCCCATAGCAGTAAAAGGGTACAAAAGAGAATTGTATACTGAGACAAACAATAATATGTGGTACTAGCTTCCAATTGCATGCTAAAGGTTTGAGAGAAGATAACTGAAATAAAGGTTTCAAATAAAGATAGAAACTAAATATCATATGTAGCTTTAGATAAAATAAATTATGTTTACAGTCGAAAGTAGAGTAAGATCTCTTGTCATATTCTGGAAATATGATAATTATGTAATTTATTTCTCCTAATAATTCTCCTAAAATTAATAATAGTATGATAGCATAGTAGACTACTTCTCTTCCTATTCTGGACTTCCTATAAGTACTGAGTGGTTACAGTATAATTCCTCAGTCTGTAAATTAACGTCAACTGGTTCTAATCCTATCACTGTCCACTCTGTTCCTATTTTACTTCCCAAGGACCTCTTTCTAACGACTTCCCTCAACTCTGAAATATGCAACCAACCTCATGACTGGAGACCAGGACACAATACATAAGTTGAAGCCAAGGTCGTTCATTAAAGTTGTATTTCACTCTGACATCTTTCACTTTCCATTGGAGTCTTCTTTTGGAGTTTCCACCATTGCTAAGTAATATTTATTCTCCAACATAGTACATTACTCCATTCCAGAGTATACTTCTATCTATTACTCCACACCTCTGTCCCCTACCATTCCATCCTTGACATCTCTCTAGATCATTGTTGTATAGCCCCTCTAAGGTGTCAACCTTTACACACTGTGACAAAAGTTTCTCTAGAAAATACAGTTAGTTGATCACTCATGGACCCTCTATACTCAGTTGTCCCCTTGTCTGCATTCCTAACATCAAACCTTATGGGTGTGATGCAATCCAAGTGTGTACCTAGCTAAGCTTTTCCAGCTAGCTATTCTCTTCAAAGCCTACCTGAGTTGTATCTGCTATTCCTCTCTAGATTGAGTTCTTGGTATATTCTACTCAAGACATCCTACTGACTCTAAACTCTTACACTCAATAGTTTCGTATTTCACAATTCCAGAGACAGTATTATGACTTGGCAAAATGACTAAGTTATTATTTATATTTCTTTTCTTTTTCTTTTTCTTTTGGACTTATTACACAGGAAGGAGTGCAGGAAAGTATCATGTCACAAGTGTCACATAGTCATAGTCACATGAATAGGAAGTCACAGTATTATGTCACATGATGTCACATGATAAGTCACATGATGGGTGTGGGAAAACAGTGCACAGACTATGTAGTAGTTGTATAAGTAGTGTAGAAAATCTAATAGAAACTCCATTGAGTTCTCCTTGTCAACTCAGACTTGGAGAGTGATTAAGCTGTCTAGGCTAAGTCACTATAGGCAGTGATAATGGAGGTAAGTGCCAAGAAATTCTCTTCTTCTCCTCCCTGCCCTAGATACTATATTAAAGTTATTACAAATAGTTGAAACTTAAAGAATAAAATATAAAAAGGAAACTATTACTACTTTTAGGATTCCCTTGACTCCTTCTTGCTCTAAGTCCCCCCAAAATCCTACAGATTATACATTCTTTTTTTGACTCCTTCCCATCAATGATGCATCTCCATTGTTGTTTTCTTCTAGAATCTTCTTCATCCTTTGCTGTTCTTCTCTCTGTTGTTGGCTTGTAATTTAGAACTCCTTAGTTACCTGTCAAGTGTTAGTAAGCTCCAACCACTGTTCAAATTCTCTTAGTCACGTCCTAGATGTCATTTATCTAAATATATCTGATCTAATACTATCAATGCTTATTTGTAATCAGCAGCATATTCATCAAAGTCCATTACTGGCACACTACTGGCTCTAAAGCTCAAGTATTTCATCTCTTCCAAGGTATATCCTATACAAAGTGGATCTAGAACATTGCTATCCAATGACTCTGTGTATAACCTAATGCTAGCTCATCTTACTTGCCTTCTAAGGTATTTTCATAAGCTCTAGGTCCATTTCTACCTGCTTACTGTTTCATAAAACACTTTGGTACATTCTAAGAACCTATGAGGGATTCTAGAGCAAATTCTGATTAGGAATTTGTTAGTATATAGTGTATCAAATACTACTTTCTGTAGCAAATTCGCTGGCAGTGTAATACTAGATCTTAAAGGCATACATTTATCTTGCACTATGACACTATCCTTCTCAGTCTAGTCCAGTAGCCTGGCTTGCTGTCAATACAGCAGAACTACCTAGAACTCCTATACTCTTGTGTAAGCTCTACTTCAGCTGACCATATAACTAGAAACCTACTTCGAAAATATGTAGTGAGCTGTTAAACTTCTAGCTGAGCAAATGTCTAAGTCCTTCCTGAGCTTGAGTATCTCTTCAAGGGAAGTTTTATGAAGTTTTCATAAATAGAAGCAAAAGAAAACCTCAATCACTTAAATAGCTGTTAAGCTCTAGAGCAACAAAGAGAGGGATGATGGAGGAAAAGTATTATTGTGTCCTTTCTATGCCCTAGAGTATTTTATTAGAATTACAGAGCAATGATATAACAAAAGAAAAGAAACAAAGAAAACTTCCAAACTCCCAAAGATAGTAAGAGTAAAAATGATAAGACAGTATCTTTCCCAATCACTTGGCTACTACTGCCCACTTCTCTAATCCTACTCCTGGGGTTCTTCTCTGAACAATAGATGGCCCTTGAGCCTTTTGATGGGCCATAGAAAGAGAGGGTAATTTCAAGTTGTCTTGCTCTCAAGCATATTGTCTTCATCAAACCTTTTCCCTATCTCTCTATCTGACCTCTCTGCCTAACCTCTCTAGTCCTTCTACTACTCCTCTATACCTCATCACATCTTCAAGCCTCAGTTTTCTTCTGTTAGATTTGTGATACAGCTCTCAAGAGGACTTATCTTACTAGTTCTTGCTATAATTAGCCATCAGCAATGATGGCTCTGATCTGATGGTAACCTAGACATTATAAATAAGTGACTATTGCCAAGATATGACATCATCCTTATAGAAAATAATTCTCTAAGGTCCTTTCTGCTCTTAAGAGTACTCTTGAGAAGAGTTCTATTATAGATTTGTTATGAAATTCTCTGGAAAATCCTTATGAGGTCTCTGTAGTGGTGGTCACAGCCACTACTCTGCTACTCAAGTAGTATGCTCTTACTCAAGTGGTATGCTCAAGTCCATGACTGGGCTTCTAATGGACATCTCTAGGGAGCCAAACTTGTCTCTCGAGCTGGTTATTATTGTTAATATAGTGAAAAATGCCACTTATATTGTCTAAACAACTGTCTGGTGTGACAATGAGATAGATGATATGGTAGCACATCACTATTAGAAAGAAAAAAAGAGACTCTGGACTTAATCAAACTGATTACAAATATTGAACAAATGAAGAAATACTAGATAAACCTTGGAGTAATTATGAACATCTTTCATAGTAATTATAGACTTTAGAATAAATAGGGAAACATTGGACTAGCCTATTTATAGACTCTGACCCAACTAGTCACACACTGACACTACTAGTACCTAGGATGGTAGCTTCTGTGACATTACTAGTTAGAATAAATATAGTCCAGAAAGAGAGGGAAATGGCAAGTTCTCTCTTTCTATGGTTCTTGTGTAAATATCCTTACTCTTGAAACCCTGTATTCTCTCTAGTTCTTGAATTCTTGTGTAGAGTGTGACATTAGTCTCATACTTCTCACTTTTAATATAACTTCACTGATATCACAAATGGTCACTTAACAATTTGTGATTATAGATTCTAGAGCTCAAAGGGTCTTAGAAGCGAAGTTTAGACAGTAACAAAAGATGTTGTTAAGTCTGAGGTCTAATTCTCAGACAGAGGGTCCTTATATACAGAATTGTAATGGTCTGTACACTAGAATAGATCATCACATGCTACTATCTATTATTTTACATATAGTAGTGTCTTTGTACTAGAAATAGCAATAACTTAACCATATAGAGGCTGTTCTTTGTTCTAAGAAAAGGCAGATGATTATTTATGGGTAACTGATCAAGTCCATGTGCAAACATTAAGAATTTCATATCTTCACTGATATTAATCACCTTGAGGTTGTTCTAGGCTCATTCTGAGCATCATGAAGGGGCTTCTTTGATGCCTAGAAGCAAATAGAAGCAAAGCATTAATTGTGGTAGTTTCTGAGATATTGGTAATTTAAGAAACAGTACTATAGTGGTTACTTACTGATTTGCCTGATATCTCAGCCGATATTGATTGTGTTGAGACATAACTAGTATCAATTAAAAGGTATTTTCAAGGGCTTTTGGGTACCATTGAGACCATAAGAATAGTTGAAGAATTAATGGAGATATGGCTGAATGAAGTTTGTGACAACTGAAAACCTTAACTAGACCTTTTGTAGAAGGGTATAAAGATATCAAGTGTTAATATAGGCTCAAGGTTGAAACATATATTCTGTTGAATATAATGAGTAGTCTATCTACAGACACAGTAGAAAGCACTCTAGGCTTATCTTAGGGGCTACCTATTACTCTTACCACGTACATACTATCTAGGGTTAAGAAAAAACACACTATATTTCATAGAGTCACATACATGCTTATATACCTACTGAGTCTTTTATTCTTATAGTCATAGTAGTATAGTTTGTGATGGCATCTTATAATGCTACACTGCAACTTGAGTATTTGTCTGGTTCTATGAGTTACTTATGATATTCTCACAAGTTCAATACTCCCCCTTGCTCAATATAGTATTTATTACTCATGTCAGCATTCCTATACTAAGTAAAACCCAAGGCCAAGGGTCTTTCCTGAGATTGAGAATTTAGTGTGACCGAGATTTTTAGTAAACATATCAGCAGGGTTGTTGCTACCTTCAATGAAGAAGACTTCAACCTTGTCTTTGTTAATACAATCTCTAATATAATGATAACAAATATCTATATGCTTTGAGTGGATTTCTTGTACCAGATTACAAACATAAAAATTAATCTGTTATGACCTTAAGGAGTAACTCAGATTGTAACACTCAAGTAAAGACTTGAGGATGAATTGAGAGTAGAGGAAGGAAGGGAATGATACAATTGGTAAAGCGTAGGGAATATAGGAGAGTATCTACTGTATATATACCTATGTACCATGAGGAGTATGTGAGGAATACATATGGCAAACATGAGGTCTGCTGAGTAAAGAACATGCCCCACTAGTAAGGCACTGACTGAGCCTATTAAATATATGAAGTAATATGAAACAAAGAAGTAGTCCATGTGGTTGCCTCATGGTGAACACCTGTATGAAATGAGGTTGATCGTTACATGATCCCTGGTGTCAAGGACGGAATTCTGGAGGAACAGAAGTATGGGATAATATATAGAAACTACACTCCGTTCCAGAGTAATGTACAATGTCGGAGAGGAATGTACTTAGTGATGATAGAAAGAAGGCTCCGACGACGAGACAAGGATGTCAGGGCGGAGAGTGACTTATTGAACGACCTTGGCTTCAACTTATATGTTGCGCCCCGGTCTCTGGTCGTGAGGTTGGTCGCGTATTTCGGAGTGAAGAAAGTCATCAAGACAGAGGTCCTAAGGAGTAGAGTAAAGGATCCGGAGTGGACAAGGTGAGATTAGGACCAGATGACATTAATTTACAGACTAAGGAATTACACTGTAACTACTCGGTACTTATAGTAAGTGCGGAATAGAAGGAGAGTAGTCTACTAC
>Ga0153960_1000240_pt1 | contig 11693 bp, 11 predicted proteins | sample TSFL044MetaG_FD_102274 | JGI IMG/M metagenome (GOLD analysis project Ga0153960, IMG submission 102274) | Attine ant fungus gardens microbial communities from Florida, USA - TSFL044 MetaG | ecosystem: Host-associated > Fungi > Mycelium > Unclassified | place: USA: Florida, Withalacochee...
ACTAATCTTAGGCAGTGAGTATGATTACATCAGTATGGTCAAGAGAGATGGTTGACATACGTGAGAGCCTACTCTCCTCGATGAAATCTCAATAGCGTGCTAGTCAGGTCTCTATGAACGTCTCGATCAAAATTTCTCGTGTAGTTTGTCCCGCAATTGAGTTGTTCTTTCGAGCACGAACAAGGCTGGGTCAATGATTCAGCTCATCCGAGATGAATGCATATGTACCCGTTTAACTTTTGCAGCGCAGTTGATCTGAGTTCGGTGCTCTGATCAAATTGGGAATGGTCGGGACAAAGGTTAACCCCCATTTGGAAGTCAAGTGTTTCCGTAGATGTTAGTTTCAGTTCGTATTCGGAGGCTCGCTCGAGATTACAACATGAGAGTATCATCTGACAAACTCAAATATGACAATTTCTGTCAAAAGAAAAGATCAAAACACACACCCATTGCTTCAGTAACACCCTATTTAACTTCCCAGCCCATCCATCCCCTTCTCTTACCCTTCCCCTGAGTCTAACAAGCGTCCCACCAATGGCCACGACTACATGACTTATAGCAGAAGAACAGCTAGTTTCATGCCAATTGACGAACGGTACCCTTCCGCAGATGAATCATCTCATCTGCATGCAACGTCAAGCTATCTCTGTGCAGAATGTCCACCATCAATGATATAGTCATTCGTCTCTGAATCTCAGCATCTTGAGTGACGCACTGCGCAAATATACGAATATATTCTCCTTCACGCTTCCTTGCATGGCTCTAGTCGGGAAAAAACTAGACAATTTTATGACGCTTTTTTTTAAAAAAAAAAAAGTCATCTATTTGTATCGCGGGGCTCGGTCGCAGTCCGCATTTTATGACGCTTCTTTATGTAAAGCATAAAATCGTATCACACTTTTGAAAATTCAATAAAAATTTAAGGAGAGCAGTTGCTGGAGGGTGATTCAGATATAAAAATATCCAATAATGTGTCGTGTCATGCTCATACACCAATGTTCTCGAGAACTGAGATGTCCAGCCCATCACACCAGTCTTGTTTTTTCTCTCTCTCGACCCTATGACAGCATGGACTAACTACCTTCCCAGAGTTGCACATGAGGTAACCAACTATTCGGCAGTATAGTTTCAAAAAGGCAGGTGTAATGCAAACATGTGAGATCAAAATTGAACAGGGGTACTAACAAAGTTCAAACACCCGATCAAGTGTCGCTAGGCACGGAACTATTTTACCTGATCAAAGTTCATCTTTACCTAAAGTATGCTTTCTTTGAAGGAGGAACTCCAGCTCTCTGTGTCAATGACAATTCTCAACCAATGTCGCTTCGATTGTCTGGAATGGTACCTTTCTAAAAGCAAAATGATGTTAGTTCAGGGGAGATATTCTTAGACGATAGTGGGTTGACCTTTTTTGGAAAAATCAAAAACGAGGATTTTGAGGTTGGTGGTGAAGCTCAAGAACAAATAATTGTTGCACATGAGCAAAATATTCCAAGAATATTTCGTAACTTGGACTCTCCTCTTTATGTGAGATTTCAAGTTTAAACAACTCCAGACGTTATCATGATCCCAATCAACTTTCGAACCACTGACATATGAAATCTCAGGGGGAGGTGGTCAATATTGTATGTGATCTATTTCTCTGTTCTGATATGTTCGACTCCCTTACCTTATTGAATAAGACAAGTAATCCAAATTTTTAGAATGCATTCATATAGTATGAGGAAATTATCTGACATAAATCAAACGCATGCTGAGAACAGCTTCACCAGATGACGATGAAATATGGGCATCGAAAACTATAAGATGTTCCTCTTAATTCAGTTTTGATATCTTCATTGACTAGGATATCTTAGTGGTATAGTATTTGCTGCTTGGTCTGACATACTCCTTCGCTAGGTGTACATTAGGTTATTCACTAGCCATCGAGCAAGTTCTATCATGACTCTTAAGGACCAGATGATCTGATGTCAATCGATTCTTCATGCTGTTCAATACATTGGTAGTAAAGATTTTGCTGGTCCTGCGCCTTGGAGCGATTGGGAACAAGGATTTGATTGGTGAGAGAGCTAGAAGGATGTGCCAATGAACTTGTTATATTGACTTTTTTGAATTCTAGTCACACTAATCTTATATTTCATGAAGGCAGGTATGTTCTGTCTACTCCATGCCTCGCGTTGCAATGCTGTTCAACACTGGATAGGAAAACATCAAATACCTATCCTCATCACTGCCCCAATCCCTCAGTAGATAGTTCCCGATACTGCATCTAGTTTCTTATCTGTCAAGGTGGGTTCCTATTCATCGGGTCAGTTCTCACACATCTTCGGCATTTATTTTTTGATCGGTCATCAATATCAGATTCCAGGCGTATTTTTGCTTGTGCGATTACTTTGCATCACTGATGACACGTGTCACGGTATCAATAATAGCAGCAGACAAAGCACAGCTTTCAGGCCCATGGCTAGGCGGTCTTTATGTTCTTGCAGTTCAGACGGGGTACCACAGGGATTGATTTCTGATAAGATGTGCCTGTTGCAGGACAAAAAGAGCAAAAAAATTAGGTTGGTTCTCAGAGAAGCGAAGCACAGACACAAGACCACGCACACATTCTGGCTTTTCGCGTCATTGATTTGATTTTTCTCTTTATCAATACTTATCCTCTCCAAATCAATAAAAGTGCCAAAACAGCACAGGAATGTCCATTCCCAAGACAACAGATATGTGAATAGACCGTGTTCTCAACCAGAAATTCTTAATTTCAACCCATATCCCACTCGCCCTCTGTCCAAGGAAGCGATGGTTCTCGATGAGCAGTTTGAGGAAAACCAGGCATTGTGTCACTTTGACCAACATCATCCTTCTCTCCTTCGATGGCACTCGAGTGACGACACGCGGATTTGGATCTAGATCATGGCATCTACCACTACTGGGCATGCTCGACCAACTTGTAGTAGCAGCAAAGTAGATAAACCTGTTGGCGACCCTGATACAGGTCAAGGCGCTGTGCCACTCTGTTCAAGCAAGTTTTGTCTGAGGGTGGGGAAGAGATCGACATGAAATGGCATGCAGGTGGCGGTGGCAATGGTAAGCCAAGGGTCGTGTAAAGTCTCCTGAGCAGCGGGACGATGAAGAGGATAGAAGGTGGCGAGACGTCAGATGAAGGACTTGGTTTGATCGGAAACAGGTAGTTTGATTTTGGATCTGCATTTTTCTGGGCGAGGGCGGTAGTGTTGTTGAGACAAAAAGGTGGATAGCCACAGAGGAGACCATATGTGATGATGGTTGTGCAGAGAGAGGAAGGGAGAGAAATGAGCTTGTGTTTGGTTTGTGTATGCGTGTAGAAGAATTCATACCTTTGGACTAGATTTCGACGGATTTTGTGTGGCTGGCGTTTTTGATGACTTCAGGGGCGACGTAGTCTAATGATGCAGCGCGGGAAGTGATTACCTTGTCAGGGAAGTGTAGGAGTTCTGCTCTGTGAAAAGGGTGGGACCTGCATATCAAAGTTCACGATGGAAATGTCACTGACAGGCTCGCTGGAGTGGTAGAGGATGTTCTTGAATCCATCAAGTAGGTGAAGAGGGGAGAGGGAGGGAGCGGTGACGGCATCGTGCTCGGTAAACAAGTACAAACTCAAAGAGCTCAAGTTCAGAGGAGGGGTAGTATTTCGCTGGAGACAGATGATGTTGGTATTGGATACGAGGCATACGAGATGACTAATCAATGATATAAATATCTACATTCCTTACCATCAAAACGGGGAGATCAGACAAAGTGCACAACATAATCCTGACAGTGGCTCGAGGTAGTGTCTGTCAGATCGGGTGTTTGAATTCCGTTAATCCTGCCTTTGTAAGCTACATCACTGAATAATTGGTCCCTGGCATGCTAGTCAGTCCATGCGCTTGTCATAAGGTCAAAAGAGGGAGAAGCAATGCCTTGGATTGAATCACAGCAAGACTGGTATGATTAGCTGGACCATCTACGTTCTCGAGGACAACATGACACAGCAAATTATTTTTTATTAATGGGTATTTTTATATTCCAGCCACCCTCCAATAATTGAATCTTTCAAAGTGCGATATAACAATAACTATATTCTACTTTACATGAAGAAGCGTCATTTAGATTTTCGCCGACTACCTCTGTCCAAGGGAGTGACAATTCTCGATGAGCAGGTTCACAAAAACCAGGCAAAATATTGTCTTGACCAAGATCCTCCTCTTCCTCCTTCGACGACACTTGAGCGACGACGCCTGGACTCAGATCCACATCATCCCACCACCCACTACTTTGCGTGTTTGACCGACTCGCAGCAGCAAAGTACCTAATTATGTTAGCGGCCCTATACCCTTTTGCTCTAGAACTCCAATTTTGTCTGAGGGGTCAACGTGGCATGGCACATCGATGGTGGTAGTGAGGGGCCAAGGCCAGCGTAAAGCGTCGAGGGCGCTGGGACAATGGGATGGATTGAGGGCGGCGAGACGTCATATGGAAGATTTGATTTGGTCAGAAACCGGGTTCCGGAACGGGCTCTGAAATTCAATTTGGCGTCGGCATTTTGGTGTAGTGGAGTTGTCAGCACAAAAAAGGAGATAGCCGCAGAGGCAAAAATAAGCGATTACGGCTGCGCAGAGAGAGAGTAATGAGCTTGTATTGCATTTGTGTATGCGTGTGGAAGCGATCATACCTGTGCACTAGATGTCGCCGAGTTTTCCGTGACCGGTATTTTTTTGACGACGCCAGGGAAAATATAGCCAAAAGAGCTGGCAAGAGAGGTGAGTTGCTCGTTGGGAGAACAGAGAATTTTTTTCTTTATGAGCAGACAAGGTGAGTGGAAATGGGAAGTTGACGATGAGGATGTCACTGTTGGGGTCATTGGAGCAATGGAGGATATTCTTGGGTTTGTCAAGTAGGTGAATGGAGGAGGGGTGAGAGAGGGTAAAGCAGACGTACCTGAAGTTTCTGGACGATTCCATGGTGGTGAAGGCAGTTGACGGCATCAAGAACGGAGCGGATGACGGTGATGGCGTCATGCTCAGTGGACTTTCCCTTTGCGAGGATGCAGTCAAAGGGTTCTCCGCCGCTGGTAAACTCAAAAGAGAGGTAGTATTTTGTGCTAGACTCGAAGCCTTGAGAGACAGACGATGTTGTTAAAACCGGTGAGAAGGTCGACTTTGTCCAGACGCTGGCTTTGTTTCCTTTTAAGGCTTGAGGTACAACTAAGTATTGACATAGAAAAAAGCTGTCACCGTCCTATCAATGCAGAAAGGGCTTGTGAGTGGTCTAGCTGCTGAAACATCGATTGAGGTCTGAGGTCCAGAAAAGTCATGAGAAAAATGACAAAGTGACTCACGTCACAGTGGCTGTGTTATGCAAAAGAAGGCGTACACAGACGTTTCAAGGAAAAGGTGTCATTGGAGGCTCCACTGGATATCGGAGATGTAATTCATCAGATATCTTGCTTCTCGAAGACAATAATGAACATTACACAGCCAAGTGCTGGAAGGACTAGCGCTCTCAGCATGACGCACGACCGTTGGCTCTCGTGACTATAATTTGAAACATGACTCGGTATAAATAGCATAAAATTGCTCCCCTTACTCTCAGTCGTTTACCACGTCAGTTAATGTCTGAACCTACTTATTTTAGTACCAAGTATCCACTGATTGGCATGGAACCGACATACCAAATAACATTTTCTGAAGCTTGAGACTTTGCAAAATCTGTTTGTTAGCACAGCTATCAATTGTATGGCAGAGCCTCGAGAGTAATGCGAGCCACAGCCAAATGTCTTCAGTTATCATATTTTCGCTTCACCCATCGTGAAAGTTGAGATGCTGGAACGGCTCATTAGTTTCTGCTAAGATCAAGTTTCATCAAAGCTACGATCCGTGACACTGGGCTGAGGATGTTTGACCTTGATCAGATTTCTCGGTCTGCGCGCAACCGAATAGAACATTTGTCTAGCCCCAGTTGATATATAGTTGAACCACAGTCATCGAGCTTTGTACAAAATACCTCCTGCATATCCCCCGCAAATGACTGATCAGTACGGACCAACACCACAAGATTACGTTGATGACCTGAAGTTCCTGTCAAATAAACGTTATGTCCAAGGTATGCTGTTCTTGATTGTATCGTTCCTGAAGCAACAGCTGAAACCTACTCAAGTCATTATTGCCACGCTGATGGTATATGATTTTATCGATCATATTCCTCAACAGGTGAGACTTTCCATTTGTACATAATGATACCACATCTCTTCTCTTCTAGATTCAGCACCTCCACAGGCATGTTTCTCATTCAATAGCCGACTATTGGCACTGAAATATGGAAACTCAGGAGAAAATTGCATGTGATCTATTTTTCTGTCTTGATAAGCAACTGGGCAGACATCATGTAAGTGCAACTCTCTTACTTTGTTAAATGAGACAACTGATCCAAATTTTCAGAATGAGTTTATATAGTACGAGGAAATTATAAATCAAATGCATATTGATAACAACTTCACCAGCTGGCAATACAGCCCGGGCATCGAAATCAGTCAGTCATTAGTTCGGTATCAGTTTTGATACCTTCATTGATTGGAATGTTTCAGTGGTATAGGACAAATGTATTTGCTGCTTGTTCTGACCTACCCCTTTGCTAGGTGCACATTTGGATTTTTCCTAGTTGGCGAGTGAGTTTTGTCATGACTCTTAAGGACTAGAATAGCTGATGTCAATAGCTTCTTCACAACGTTGAATACGTCGGTAGTGAAGATTCTGCTAGTCCTGCGCCTTCGAGCGGTTTGGGACAAGAGTTTAATTGGTAAGAGGGCTAGAAGGATGTGCCAATGGACTCATTATATTGATTTTATTTTGATTTCTAGTCACACTAATTCTATATTTCATGACAGCGGGTATGTTTTGTAGAATTTTATTTCTGACTGATAGAGATGACTGATGGTCGAAATCAGCTGAGGTCCTGGTAGGCTTTGAAGAGAGTACGATACTCAATCTACCAACTGATCATATTTTAGTCTGCGATGTGTGCGTTGATAGCTCAGGTATATGTCCAATCAGTTTCCGGAGTGCAAGTTCCTCTCCATGGTTGTTGGATGAATGAAACGCATCTTTATGATATGCATTACAGTATTGTTGCTACCTTTGAGTATGTATTCCAACATATTTTGCTTTGCTGACTTGCTGACTTGTTCTCATACAAAAAAGCATTATCAGGGCAACAACAACAGCAATCGAGGTTCTCTTGACATTTATCAGGTTTACTATGACATACAAAACACAGCAGGCTTTTGGTGATGGAATACGTGGCCATATTTCTCACATGCAAACATCGACTTGTTTATTATATGTATTTTATCGCGATGGAACGTTGTTATTCATACCGTGAGCCAAAAACTAGATATTATTGATCTAACTGATGGTCTATCTATCCAGTCTCTTTAGTAAGCCTAGAACATGAAACAAGCGGACTAGAACTCATCCTTTTCGAAGTCTTCTTTTGCCTGCAAGCCATCTCTCACTTCCTAGAATTACCTGATGTCATTACGGGTGTCCTAAACTAGTATGTTGTTATTGTTACTAGTCTTCCCTTACTGACCCTAATTATTAGCACTGAATACTTCCTTTATCCCTTTATTGTAAGCCAAAATCTTGCATCCTTGCATATCATCGCTGCTGATTTGTGTACTGCTCAGGTGTCACGGTTGATATTCAATCTGCTCGAAGCAAATTGTCCTTTGGACGAAAGCATAGATTCCAGCACACTGGAATCCCTCAGGTTCTGTCATTCAGAGTCCACTAGGGATACTGAAGGAGATATTTCGCGAAATGACAGAGGAACTACCTCCATAGGTGAAGAAATACATGAGGAGGCAAGATGATGGATAGAAAAATAGAAGATTCGGGGTTGCATATCCGCCTAGATGATGTTTATTGTGTACTAACCGTTGCTTTGTATGTACGTTTTCCACCACATAAATTGTGATGAATTGAGCAAGAGTTGATATCATCAAAATTTGATTAGTATACCCCTGTTCTATCCGGGTCTCGTATGTTTCCGTTAATCTTGCCTCAAAATATACCGCCGAATAATTCGTCATGTGCGATTCTGGAAAAAGAGCCAGTCTGTACCTGTCACAAGGTCAAGAGACGAGCACGACACAGCACATTGTTATTCGTTGATACACATTGTTATTCATTTTTATATCCCAATCACCCTGCAATAATTGAATCTTTCCAAGTGTGATATAACAATAACAATATAATCTACTTTACATGCAGAAGCGTTAGAAAATCATTTAGATTTTTTGCCGACTACCTCTGTCCAAGGGAGCGACGGCTCTCGATGCGCAAAAGAACCAGGCATAATATCATCTTGACTAACATCCTCCTCGTCCTCCTTCTCCTCCAAAACTGAGTAACAGGTGGGTTAGGATCTACTACATCATCCCACCCCCCACTACTTTGCGTGCTCGACCGACTCGCAGCAGCAGCAAAGTAGCTAAATCTATTCGCAGCCCTGATACCAGTCAAAGCGCTATGCCACTTTGCCCTAGGGCTCCAATTTTGTCTAAGTGTGGGAGAAAGATCGGCATGGGATGGCATATCGGCGGTGATGAGAATAGGGGTAAGCCAAGGTAAAGCCTCCTGAGCGGTGGGACGATGGAGCAGATGGACAGTGGCGAGACATCGGATGAAGGATTTGGCTTGTTCGGAAACCGGGTTCCAGTACGGACTCTGAAATTCTACTTTGGGATCGGCGGTTTGTTGGGTGAGGGCGGTGGTATTGTCGGCACGAAAAGGGGGTATCCACAGAGTAGGACGTAGGTGATGATGGCTGTGCAGAGAGATGATGAGCCTAATTCGCTTGCGTGGGCGTATAGAAGCAAGGTTACCTGTAGACCAAATGTCGACGGGTTTTCCGTGGCCGGTGTTTTTGATGACTTCGGGAGCGACGTACCCGAAAGAACCGGTGAGAGAAGTGAGTTGTTCGCCGGGGGAGTGGAGGAGTTTGGCCTCCTCCAAAAATATAAGCCACTCGGTTTCCCCCTCGCTCACTCAATATGTTTTCTCACTACCTATTTCGGATCGTTGAGGGTCTTTGCACTGCTTTTGACTCTTAGACGGCGATCTGGTCATTGCTGATGGTTAAGGGTGCCGAAATTACAATGATGACTCCTGGAATTTGTTTTTCCATGATGACTGACTTTGTTGTTGCTCCTCAGAGCGTTAGATATCACTCTTCCGTCGTCATCGCTGATGGTCACAAAGGTCAAAAAACGGCCAACGTTTACGCTGGATTCCACGATTATGATGACGCTACCGTCGAATGATCGAAGTAACAATGGGTGTCCATTGATCTTAGTGTGAAACCAGGCAATTGTGGCAAGCGCGATACCAAATTGTGTTGATTGCATTCTTGCATAAGGTGATGTTCGATGACAGGATAACGACTTTCGAGCACGAATGTTTCAACCCAATTTGGAGGGAAGCTGGTGTTATTCCAGATCAATACCAGTTGATTGAGGATGGTCAGTTGTATGGTGCATGACGAACAAATCATGGGTCTTTGCGATGAGATAAAGACTGCAAAAAAAGTGGAGACCTTTGTGGTGATGATGCAGGGCAGCTCATAAGTTCTTTGTTCCTGAGCTCTTTTACTCAAATTTGTCTAGGCTTTTAGTGCTACATTGTTGTTAAATTAATTATTATATTGTGTATTACTATAGTTTAATATACAAGTTGCGCTTACCTAAGCGCGGCGCTTCTTCGTCTCAACTGCCACGTCGCGAACCTCTCTGCTTCTCTCAAGATCTCTCTTCCCCATCAGGCTGTCTATTATTATCTGTTGGATAACCTGGTGAGTGGGCCATCATTTGTTCCCACTGTAATTGCTGCTCTCCATCCTTCTAACAATTGTCACTGCATGACGAAAGCTTTTGAGTTTATGTTTGGTAGTATCATTTGTCTATCCGGTTGCTTCAGTATGTATTGTATCAAAGCACCAAAGGGCAATACTAGTTATTGGATTCCTATCCTCGCGAATCGTGATATTGTGGAGCACTATTTTGAGAATGTTGTCAATGTTTCTCACATGAAAAATCTTGGTGAAAATATCTCACTACTCTCATGTTGAAGAGCGTAAGGATGTATTCTACCCTCAAGTCATTTGTAAAGCCATTGTCCCCAATACCTTCCGCATTTTTCTCCCTCAGTGACGTTGTTATATCAATTCAACCATTCACAGCCCTGCAGAACCTGTATTGGCTCGAGATCTATATGGTAATTTATGCTCTTGTTACTTGGCAGCGTGACTAGCAAAGAGTAAGTCAATGACAGTCTTATTAGGAACACTGAAAACCTTGAGTTTGCGCTCATGGCGACATGTTTTTTCATTTACCACTGCCAATGAATCTTGTGCTGGGTATGACACATACCTCGGCAACCTCCCCTATATGGGAAAATGAGGTTATGAGTGCTGCACAGTATCATAATGATGTCCCTCTCGCAGTCTTCAGCCTCATCATAATAATGTCGAAAGCATGTCGATCATCGTAGGGAGTGATGTTTTGTACAAGGACAGTCTTCTTGACTCGTTTGACATGGATACATGACGGCGCGTTTAATTGAAGTCGAGATGAATTAGACTTGGATAGGAACTCTGCGGCCACTGCTGGTGTCAATGTGTGCTCAGAACAGACCTGAAGTAAATCTTCCACTGGTAATTTTGGAACAGGGTATGGAAAGTGTATGAGAATAAATTTAATTTACCTATATGATCACTGGCTAAGGTCGACATTTAAACCTCTTCATGTTTATCAGTTTTTTTCACGCCTCGTTCAATCCTATCAATGTTTTTTCTACCCATTGTTGCTGCTCCAGAAAGACCACGATGTATGCTCCTGTGTAACAATCATCTTTTCGTTGGTTTCATTACCAAGAATCTGAAAAATTCTTATGATTTTTTGAACAAAAAAGTCAACCCACCTTTGTCTAAGAATATCTTCTCTGAACTGGCATTATTTTGCTATTGGGAAGGTACCATTGCAGACAATGTAAGTGATATCAGTCAAGATTTGTCATTGACACAGAGCTGAAGTTTCTCCTTCAAATCAAGCCAGATTTCCCGATACTTTAGGGATAGATGGACTTTGATCAGATAAAATAGTTCTGTGCCTAGTGACGCTTGATCAGGTGTTTGAACTTTGTTAGTACATATTAGTCTAAAATAACATAGAGAGATCCTTATATAGCCAAGTGACTAAGGTAACTCACTTGACACTTGTGAGGGTGACCAGAGTGGAGCTTCCAGGAGAATTCTCAGATTATAAATACACTCTGGAGTATGTTACAACTCACCTTCCAGGAGAATCCTCAAAGAATAGGATGAGGCTCCTGGAAGGGTACTCTACACTATATATACAAGTCCCTCTAGCTACAGAATGTCCTAAGGGTCAGGGTCAGGAATGCAGGAGTAGGCAACTAATTAAATGTTATGTAATTATTATTTAATTAGTGCAGGGTCACTCTGGTGGGCTACCACTAGTGTGTCAGAAGTGACTAATACTATGCTATCTCGGACCACAGCTGCCCTCCGGTGAGTAAGGGACTGCCGGAGCACAGATCTGCTATTTTTAACTGGCCGGAGCACAGAATTTCTATTTTTAGATATCTGGAGCACAG